>APMI01000333.1_pt1 | contig 219047 bp, 170 predicted proteins | sample 667938 | NCBI WGS metagenome assembly APMI01 (sample SAMN01084076, study PRJNA167559) | wastewater metagenome | biome: Wastewater | place: Denmark: Ejby Moelle, Odense | collected 2011-11-28
AGAAGGGGCGGCCGAAGGCCGCCCTTCCCTTTTGTATTAATATTTTTTATCTTAAAGCTTTAAACAGTGCTTATGCAAATCATCACAACCATCCAAAACCGCATTTACAAAATAAGAGGCGAACGTGTTATGCTGGATAAAGACCTTGCAAAGCTTTATGGTACTGAGACAAAGTTTTTAAATCTTGCTGTAAAGCGTAATATCAAGCGATTTCCAAAAGATTTCATGTTTCAACTTACAAAAGAAGAGTTTGATTATTTAAGGTCACAAAATGTGACCTTAAATAATGATGCCGGTTCTTTGAGGTTGCAATCTGCAACCTCAAAAGGACGGGGAGGAACACGCTATTTGCCCTATGTTTTTACGGAGCAAGGAGTTGCAATGTTGAGTGGAATATTAACAACTGACCGGGCAATTCAAATGAATATTGCCATTATGCGGGCTTTCGTAGAAATAAGGAAAATATTATTGCGGGAAAACGATCTGAAAGAACAACTTCAGCTAATCAAAGAGCGGTTGGGTGAACATGATGTTCAGCTAAACCAGATTTATGATGCAATGGAAAACCTGCTTGATGAAAAAGCAGCAGAGCGGAAGTGGGACGAACGGGAAAGGATTGGATTTAAGAAATAAGCATTTTTAATATTCTTTTGGATTCATTTTGGTATGACGGATGCGTAAAATCCTGATCTCATTTTTTACAAAGCGATAAGTAATACGATGTTTGTAAATTTCAAATGCACGAAAGCTTCCATCGTTGTTATGTTTAAATTTATCCGGATTGTATTTTTCGGGATGCTGACGGAGGGCTTCAATTTTTTGAAAGATTGAGGCTTTTACTTTTTCGGCGGCTTGTACAGAATCCTGCTCAATATAATTAATGGCGCTTTCTAATTGTTGTAATGCCTGTCTGCTCCATTTAACTTGTGGTAACATGTAAAGCTATTTTTTTGAATACTTTTTTACCACATCCTCATTTAGTATAAAATTTCCGACTTCAATATCCGCATCGGCTTCTTCTATTTCTTTGTCGTAATCTTCAATGTGTTGGGGTTGCATTTCATTGGGCCGGTTTGTAATGAATGTTTTCACTAGTTCAAGTACCGATTTTTTTTCGGCCTCATTCAGTTGCATAAAATATAGCAACATCTCCTGCGAAATTGGGGAACCTGCCATAAAATGATTTTATCAAATTTACAAAGATTATTATTAAAATTTAAACAGCTACTTTACCAAAGGATAAAAGTGAACGTATGGTGTTTCAGGAAAAACAAAAGGCTGAGCAATTCTAATTTGACAAAAATTAATTTTCGGAAATTATTTTGATAAATCCGGTTAATGCAATAAATCCAATTCCGGTAATGAAGTGGTATTGTTGAAAAATATTAGCTGAAAAAGTATTTGTGAGTGCTGCAATTAAAATGGTTAAACCTGCAAGCCAGGTTAACAGGAGTATAATGAAGGTGATTTTTTTCATATAGGGAGATTATTGCAATAAGTTCTTTTCATTTATTTATTAGAACCATCATTGAGACCTTAGTTGATTTTCCACAGCCAATATTTTATTATAAAAGTCTCCTTCCTTTAATCCTGCTTTTGCACTGTCGATAAAAGAATATGCGGTATCTTTTTTGTTAAGGGCAAAATATGTAACAGCTAAATTGGCATAGAGTGAGCGCTTATCAATTTCGTATTTGGGATTTTTATTTAAACCCGCTCGTAAAATAGCTTTTGCCTCTTCAAAATGTAGAGCTCCGTTTAGACAAGCTCCATAATTTACATATGTTTTAATAAAGTCGCTATCAATATTTAATGCTTTTTGAAAATATTGAAAAGATTCAGGTGCCCCTTCAGTTCTGCTGACCATTGACCCTAATGCATTCAGTATGACAGGAGAATTTGGGTAGGATTTATCGGCTTCAAAAAAACAATCTTTAGCTTTTTGCCAATCTTTTTGTTCTTCAAATTTTAATCCTTGATAAAACATTCCATTTGCATATGGATCTTTTATTTCAATATCATTTCGAAGAATTATATCATAATACTTACTTGATCCCTTATTTTGTTTACACGAAAAAAAAGATATTGCGAAAAGGCTGAAAAGTGAAAATGTCTTTAGCATAGGTATTTTTAACAAGTTAAAAGTACGAGAATATTGAAACCAATAAAATCAGTTCATCTATTTCCAGAAGATTGATATTGAAAAGAGGTTAGTAGTTTAATTTAAAATACAAAGCCAAAAAAGGGAATTTACCTCACAGGCTGCCGGATTGCAGCGGCACTGAAGCGCAGCGCAGGTACAGCGTAAAGCCGGGACAAAAGCCCATCAGGGAACTGAAACCTCATAGCCCCACAAAAAATATTGAATACCCAATTGGGAATGATTAATAATGAAGGAGAATCTGTGCTCAAAAATCCTCCAATTTTAACCCGAGGCAGGCGTCAAATCAGCCATCTTGGGCATAAGAATTCCTCATTTCGCAACAATCTATACTTTTTAGTATAAATTAATCTGTACTTTTGCGTATAAATTGAAACGCATTAGTAATCAGATAAAAAGAACGAATCATGAGTGAAATGCTCAATACTCTGGAGCAAACCGCCCTGAGTGAGTACAAATATGGCTGGGTAACCAATATTGAGGCCGACGAGGCTCCTCCCGGTCTTAACGAGGATATCATCCGCTTCATCAGCGCCAAGAAGAATGAACCCGAATGGATGCTGGAGTGGCGACTGAAAGCCTATCGCCATTGGCTGAAAATGGAAGTGCCCCGCTGGCCTAACGTGAAATATCCCGATGTGGATTTCCAGGCTATTAAATATTACAGCGCCCCCAAACAGAAAAAAGAAATCAGCAGCCTGGATGAAGTTGATCCTGAATTAAGGGCAACGTTTGAAAAGCTGGGTATTTCGCTGGATGAACAAAAACGTTTATCAGGTGTGGCGGTTGATGCGGTGATTGATTCAGTATCGGTTGCTACAACATTTAAAACGCAACTGGCAGAAATGGGAATTATTTTCTGTAGCATGAGCGAAGCAATTAAAGAGCATCCCGAACTGGTGAAGAAATGGTTAGGTTCGGTTGTGCCTGTTACTGATAATTTTTATTCGGCTTTAAACAGTGCCGTATTCAGCGATGGCAGTTTCTGCTACATTCCAAAAGGTGTACGATGCCCGATGGAGCTGAGTACTTACTTCCGTATTAATGCTGCAGGTACGGGCCAGTTTGAACGTACATTAATTGTTGCTGAAGAAGGTGCTTATGTAAGTTACCTCGAAGGTTGTACTGCTCCTCAGCGTGATGAAAACCAGCTGCATGCTGCTGTGGTTGAAATTGTGGCATTAGATAATGCAGAGGTAAAATATTCAACTGTTCAAAACTGGTATCCCGGCGATAAAGAAGGGAAAGGTGGTATTTACAATTTTGTAACCAAGCGTGGTATTTGTGCTGGTGTAAATTCAAAAATCAGCTGGACACAAGTTGAAACAGGAAGTGCCGTTACATGGAAATATCCTTCTGTGATTCTGAAAGGCGATAACAGTGTGGGTGAATTTTATTCCGTAGCTGTTACCAACAATCATCAGCAAGCCGATACCGGTACAAAAATGTTGCACATTGGTAAGAACACCAGGAGCCGAATTGTATCGAAAGGTATTTCTGCGGGCTTCAGTCAAAACTCTTACCGTGGTTTGGTGAATGTGGGTAAGAACGCAACCAATGCACGCAACTTCTCCCAGTGCGATAGTTTGTTACTGGGCGATAAATGCGGTGCTCATACATTTCCATACATTGAAGTAAAGAACAGCACTGCACAGGTTGAGCATGAAGCCACTACTTCAAAAATTGGTGAAGACCAGATTTTTTATTGCAATCAACGTGGACTGGATACGGAAACTGCAGTTGCATTAATCATTAATGGTTTTGCAAAGGAAGTAATGAACCAGTTGCCGATGGAGTTTGCAATTGAAGCGCAGAAGCTGCTGGCAATTTCATTGGAGGGAAGTGTTGGATAATCTTTATCCGTTATCAAATTTCAAATTCACAAATTTTCAAATTATATGTTATCAATAAAAAACTTACAGGCCCGCATTGAAGAAAAAGAAATTCTGAAGGGCATTAATTTAGATATTAAACCGGGTGAGGTTCACGCTATCATGGGGCCAAATGGTAGTGGTAAATCAACATTAGCATCTGTACTTGCTGGTCGTGCTGATTATGAAGTCACAGGTGGTGAAGTGGAGTTTAACGGAAAAAACCTGTTTGAACTTTCTCCTGAAGACCGTTCTCGTGAAGGTTTGTTTCTGGCATTTCAATACCCTGTTGAAATTCCCGGTGTAAGTACAACCAATTTCATCAAAACTGCAGTAAACGAAATCCGCAAATACCGTGGTGAAGAACCAATGGATGCTGTTCAGTTTCTGAAGAAGATGAAAGAAAAAATGAAGCTCGTTGAAATTGACCAATCATTATTAAGCCGTTCACTGAACGAAGGTTTCAGTGGTGGTGAAAAGAAACGTAACGAAATTTTCCAGATGGCAATGCTTGAACCAACACTTGCTATTCTTGATGAAACAGATAGCGGTCTGGATATTGATGCGTTGCGTATTGTGGCAGAAGGTGTAAACAAACTTCGTGATGGAAACCGTTCATTCTTGGTAATTACGCACTACCAGCGTTTGCTCGATTACATTGTTCCTGATCATGTGCATGTATTATATAAAGGAAGAATTGTAAAAAGCGGCGGCAAAGAGCTTGCTCTTGAACTGGAAGAAAGAGGTTACGATTTTATTAAGGAAGAACTGGGAGAGAGTGTAGAAGCTTAGCCCCCTCTTGCTCACCCTGAAAGGTGGAGTTGCTGAAACACAGCCCTTGCTTTTTCAAACGTATAATAAAAATGCAGCGGTTGTTTATTGATGATAAAAGAACAGAAAGCTGAAATGCTTAATCACTATTGTTAAACTAAAAAAATAAAGCCCGGCCTCCCTCTCTGGAGGAGAGGGACCGAGGGTGAGGCTTATGTCAGAATTAAAAGAATTAATACAGAACAAATACAATAACGAAGCTTTTGATGGCAACGGCTCTTTGCAGTCGTTAAGCCAGAAAGGAATTCAGCTGTTTAATGATCAGGGTATTCCAACGGTGAAGCACGAAGAATGGAAATACACACGCATTGCTAATGTGCTGAATAAGGATTTCAGCTATGCAGTAAATGCAACTGCTGTAACAAAAGCTGATGTGGATGATGTTCGTTTGCCGGGTAATGAAAGTGCAAATGAGTTGGTGTTCATCAACGGAATTTATCATGCTGAATTATCAACCGTACGTTCATCGGCTGATGAACTGGTAATTGTGCCGTTAAGCGAAGCAGCAAAAGGTGAATACAAAGCTGTTGTTGATGCAAATCTTGGTCACAGTGCAAATTATCATCCCGATGGTATCAATGCAATGAACAATGCATTTGCATACCAGGGATTGTTTGTTGCTGTAAAGAAAAATAAAACAGTTGAGCATCCGCTGTATTGCTATTACATCAATGATGCAAGAAGCAACAGTGTGTTATCTCAGCCACGTACATTGATTCATGTGGGTGTGAATGCGGAAGTGTTTTTGGTGGAAGAAGAAATTACAATCGGCAGCAGCGATTCATTCACCAACCGTGTAAGTGAAATTATTGTGGAAGAAAATGCCAACGTACATATTTATAAAATACAGAACGAAGACAGTCACAGCAGTTGTGTAAAAACAACACATGTACGCCAGGTAGGTGTAAGCAAGGTAAACTCTGTTACATTAACATTGAATGGTGGAACCATCCGCAACAATCTCAATTTTATACTTGAAGCTCCTGGTTGTGAAAGTCACATGTATGGTTTGTATTGTGTAAAAGGCGAAACACATGTGGACAATCACACGATTGTAGATAATGTAATGCCCAACTCTTTCAGTAATGAATTGTACAAAGGCATTATTGATGAAAATGCAACAGGTGTTTTCAATGGTAAAATTTTTGTACGACAGGATGCACAAAAAACAAACGCTTATCAAAGTAATAAAAATGTATTGCTGAGCGATACGGCTAATGTGAACACCAAACCTCAGTTGGAGATTTTTGCTGATGATGTAAAATGTTCGCATGGTTGTACAGTTGGTCGACTGGATGAAGAAGCATTGTTTTACCTGCGTGCAAGAGGTGTGGGCGAGAAAGCTGCAAAGGCTTTGCTGCTGCATGCTTTTGCCGGTGAAATTTTAGATAAGATTGAACTGGAACCAATTCGTAAGTATGCAGATGTAATTATCTCTGAACGTTTAGGATTTGAATTTTGATTTCACCACGGAGACACAGAGAACACAGAGATGTGAATCAATAAAAACACTAAAGTAAACTTATGAATGAAAATGAATTATACGCACTTAACAGTATTTCAGGTGCAATAATTGATTGCTCATTACATGTTCATAAGGAGTTAGGGCCGGGTTTGCTTGAAAGTGTTTATGAAGTGTGTTTGACGAAAGAGTTGATTGCATTAGGATTGGGAGTGAAGCGACAGGTTGCATTACCTGTTGTTTATAAAGGCGAGAAAATTGATATAGATTTTAAGATTGATTTATTGGTTGAAGATGATGTGATTGTTGAACTAAAGTCTGTTGAAACAATTCTCCCGGTTCATGAAGCACAGTTGCTTACTTATTTAAAACTATCAGAAAAGAAATTAGGTCTTTTGATAAATTTCAATGTTAAACTATTAAAAGATGGCATAAAGCGCTTTGTTTTATAACTCTGTGCTCTCTGTGTCTCTGTGGTTAAAAAAATGATTGAAACTTTAGAACATACAACGTTTGATGTAAAAGAAATCCGCCAGCAGTTTCCTGTGTTGAACAGGCTGGTGAAGGGAAAGCCATTGGTGTATTTTGATAATGCAGCTACTGCACAAAAGCCCAAAGTGGTGATTGATGCTTTGACTGAGTACTACGAAAAATACAATGCCAACATTCACCGTGGCATTCACTCGCTGGCAGAAGAAGCTACTGCAGCTTACGAGGCCACAAGAGATACAGTGCAGCAGTTTATCAATGCGCAGCACAGGGAAGAAATTATTTTCACCAGGGGTGTTACAGAAAGTATCAATCTTGTTGCATACACTTATGGTCGCACAAACCTGAAGAGTGGAGATGAAATCATCATTAGCGGAATGGAACATCATAGTAACATTGTTCCTTGGCAACTGATTGCAGAAATGACCGGGGCAAAGCTGCGTGTAATTCCTGTTGATGATAATGGCGAACTGATCATGGAAGAGTATTACAAACTGCTTTCAGAAAAAACAAAAATCGTTTCTATTGTTCATGCAAGCAATTCGCTGGGTACCATCAATCCTGTAAAGGAAATCATTGACTCAGCTCATAAAGCTGGTGCAGTTGTGTTGGTGGATGGAGCACAGTCAACTGTTCATCTTGATATTGATGTGCAGGAACTTGATTGCGATTTCTTTGCCATCAGTTCGCACAAAGTATATGGACCAACAGGTATTGGCGTATTGTATGGAAAGAAACATTTGCTTGAAGCTATGCCTCCGTTTATGGGTGGTGGGGAAATGATTAAAGATGTTTCATTTGAAAAAACAACATGGAATGATCTTCCTTACAAGTTTGAAGCAGGTACACCCAATATTGCAGATACCGTTGCGTTAAAGGCTGCAATTGATTTTATCAACAGTATTGGTAAAATAGCTGCACGCAAACATGAAGATGCATTGCTGCAATATGCAACTGAACAACTTGAAACTGTGGATGCTGTGCGTTTGATTGGCAGAGCTAAACATAAAGTAAGTGTGGCATCATTTGTAGTGGAAGGTGTTCACCCGCAGGATCTTGGGATTTTATTGGATAACCAGGGTGTGGCAGTAAGAACAGGGCATCATTGCACACAACCATTGATGAACCGTTTGGGAATACCGGGTACTACAAGAGCAAGTTTTGCTATGTACAATACAAAAGAAGAGATAAATGTGATGATAGCGGCATTAAATAAAGCAATAAGATTGTTGAAATGAGTGATGAATATGTTCCGTATGAACAAATGATGTATAGCAAAAGTTTTGATAGGTGATTGCGTTCCGTAAGAACGCTTGATGAAAAAAGATGAAGTAAGCAGTGTGGTACAAGTGAGTGACACAACAGAAGATGAATAGAAATACGAAAGCCGGTAACAAAAACCCAATTCGTGTAATTCGATCAAATTAGTGAAATAAAAAATGAGTCAAGAAGTAAAATCAATAGCAGAAACAGAAGAAGAAATTGTTGAGGAGTTCTCCCTGTTTGATTCATGGGATGAAAAGTACGAATACATTATTGATATGGGGAAGAAACTGAAACCATTGGATGATGTATTTAAGAAAGATGAAAATAAAATTAAGGGATGCCAGAGTACGGTGTGGATGGTGAGTGAACTGCAGGGTGATAAAGTGATTTACAAAGCGGAAAGTGATGCGGTGATTGTAAAAGGACTGGTGAGTATGCTTATTCGTGTATTAAGCAATCACACACCACAGGAAATTATTGAAGCGAAGCTTGATTTCGTTGACAGAATTGGCATGAAACAACATCTTGCTCAAACACGCAGCAACGGTTTGCTGAGCATGGTGAAGCAGATGAAGTTAGATGCAACAGTTTATTTAGCACAACTTTCAACTAAGAACTGATGAGTTTGAATAAAGAAGCGATAAAAGAAGAGATTATCGAAAAAATGAAAACGGTATTTGATCCGGAACTTCCTGTGAATATCTATGAGCTTGGCCTCATTTACCGTATTGATGTAAACGATAATGGCTATGTGCAGGTAACAATGACATTAACTGCACCAAGCTGCCCGGCAGCACAATCATTGCCTGTTGAAGTGGATCAGAAAACAAGAGAAGTGGAAGGTGTAACAGATGTGAATGTGATGATTACCTGGACACCAAGCTGGAACAAAAGTATGATGAGTGAAGCAGCAGCGCTTGAATTAGGATTTATGTAGAGTTGCTCACGGATTACGCAGATTAACACAGATTATTCTGCTGATCAATAAGAATTAAAAATAATAATCACCAAACAGGTTTCATCTGTGTTCATCAGAGAAATCTGTGAGAAAATTTTAAGATATGGCAATGATTTCATTAGATAGTTTAATGGGCGACAGTGGTCCCAACTATCCCGAACAGATTGCAGCACCTTACCGCAAAGAACTGGTGGATGCAGGTTTTGAACAAATGATGACTGCTGCTGATGTTGACAAAGTGCTTGAAGGTAACCCCGGCAAAACAATACTTGTTGTACTAAACAGTGTTTGCGGCTGCAGTGCAAGAGTGAGCAGACCCGGTGCTTTGTTAAGTTTTTTTAATCATGTGGTGCCCGATGTAAAAGCAACTCTTTTTGCAGGCATGGAAAAAGAAGCTGTTGTTCATTTTCGTGATAAATACCTGAACGGAATTACACCATCATCGCCCAATGTGATTTTGCTGAAAGATGGGAAAGTGTTGTTGCATTTGCAACGTTACCAGATTGAAACAACTGATGCAGGTACTATTGCTGATGCTTTGATTGAATCATACAATCAGCATTGCACAAAGAAAACAAAGGATGAAGAAAGAAATGAGCTGAGAGAATATTTTAAACAGGTATATCAGCTTGATCCGTTAGCAACTCAGGAGTAGGAAAGGCACTGAGGCAAAAGGGCAAAGAGGTGTCTGTTCATCTGAAAGATGACCGGCACCATAAATACAATTTAGAAAAGAACGTTGAATCAATAACCAATTAAATAATTAACCAAAGAGAGATGTAGCGAACTTCTGTGTTCTCGGTGTCTCTGTGGTGAAAACAGTATTATGAAAATTACTTCGTCGGAAGAATATGGAATCAGGATGCTTATCCGCATCGCATCTGCAAATCCTGCAGAAGGATTAAGTATTCCGCAATTAAGCGAAGCAGAAGGATTGAGCGAACCGCATGTGGCAAAGATCTGCCGCACACTCCGTATGGAAGGTTTTATTAACAGTACACCCGGTTACAAAGGTGGTTATGTACTTGCAAAACCTGCCGGACAGATTATTGTAAATGATGTGTTGAAAGCACTGGGCGGAACGTTGTTTGATAAAGAGTTTTGTGAACTGCATACAGGCATTGGGCGTTTGTGTACAAACTCCATTGATTGTTCTACTCGTTCTTTGTGGCGGATGGTGCAATACACGCTTGATAATTTGCTGAACCGTTTAACGTTGAGCGATCTGATGGTAAAAGAAAAAGAAGTTGAACTGAAACTTGAGGCAGTGCTGCAGAGGAATATGGAGACTTTGTTGAAGTAAGAGAAATGAAATTTAATGGAAAAGTTGAATAATAATGAAATTGAGTCTCTTATCAACGATTGGATTAAAGAGATTGACGAGGATCTCACAAGGTTTATTTTCAACGTCAAAAGAATTGAATTGTTAGAAGCATTTTCTGGTATTGGATATGAAAGAGATAAGGAACTTTACGCCCTGCATAATCAGAATGAACAACTTGAGAATCGTTTTAATCAAATAAAGGAATCAGTTCTAATGATTAGCGATTTGATTTCTAAAAATGCAAATACTGGTAAGTCGGAACTTCTAAAGCTGAAAGAAGAAATCAAAAGCAAAAGAGATAGACTAGAATTTCTTTACGAAAAATCAAACCGAACTATTTCCGATGTTTTAGAGTGTGAGAAAATTGAAAGTAGTATCAGTGACTATAAGAAAAAACAAGAAGCAATTTCAAATAGTCTGTACGAACTTGAAGCATGTATTTCTAATGTCGAGAAGTTCAGAAATTTTATAGTTGCGAAAGGCCTTTAGTAAATATTCATTTTTATAATTTCCACTCCACAATCTCATTCACCCATTCCTGGTTAAAAGGAGTTGTTACTTTAATATAGTTATCGGTATAACCTTCCATCATTGCATTTTTGTTATTACCCTCAAACAACACAGGTCTTGTTTGTCCCGCATGTTGATTCGTGAAGTATTGCATCTTCATGTAAGAAAGGTTGCGTAATGCTTTGTTACGGTCGTAACGCACATTCATCGGCACAACATTGTCAATCGTTAAAGCATGTGTGTTATCACGTTCAGAATATGTAAATACATGCAGGTAAGAAACATCAAGCGAATGAAGAAAATCAAATGTTTCTTTAAACAGTTCGTCTGTTTCGCCGGGAAATCCAACAATCACATCCACACCAATACAGCAATGTGGCATCAGTTGTTTAATATTCGCCACACGTTCGGCATACAATTCTCTTTTATAGCGGCGGCGCATCATTCCTAAAATTGTATTGCTTCCGCTTTGTAAAGGAATATGAAAATGCGGCATGAACTTTTTACTCTTGCTTACAAACTCAATAATTTCATTGGTAAGCAGGTTGGGTTCAATGGAGGAGATGCGGTAACGTTCAATTCCATCAACATTATCCAGCTGTTTAATTAACTCAAAGAAATTTTCTTCACGGTTGTTGAATGCAAGTGAACCATTCCCATCAGCACCTTTTCCAAAATCACCAAGGTTAACTCCGGTCAGCACAATTTCTTTACTGCCACCTGCTGCAATTTCATGCGCATTCCTGATGACGTTTTCAATACTGTCGCTACGGCTTTTTCCTCTTGCCATTGGGATGGTGCAGAACGAACAGGTATAATCACAACCATCCTGTACTTTTAAAAAAGTACGTGTACGGTCGTTAATGGAATAAGAAGCATTGAAACCACTTACGTCTTCAATATCGCAACTGCTGATTTTTGCACTGTCGCCTTTTGCCAGTTGCCTGATGTGTGAAGCAATGTTGAATTTTTCAGCAGCGCCTAATACTAAATCAACACCGGGAATTTCAGCAATTTCTTTTGGCTTCAGCTGCGCATAACAACCTGTAATTACAACCAGGCTTTCGGGTGCTTTGCGTTGAATGCGGCGCACCAACTGACGGCATTCCTTATCGGCATTATCAGTAACAGAACAGGTATTGATGACATACACATCGGCCTGGTCATCAAACTCTCTCTTCTCAAAACCTTCACTTTCCATCTGACGGCTTAGTGTGGATGTTTCGGAGTAGTTGAGTTTACAACCAAGTGTGTGAAATGCGACTGTTTTTGCTTCTGCCATAAAGGGTGCAAAGATAGCTGATAAATGAAAAATGAATAATGAAAAAATGAGACTGAATGAAGTGCTGCTATGGAAACGGAACCTTGAACCGAGCGTGGCAACAGGCGATGCTACAGGTACTGTAGCAGGTACAATAAAAATCTTTATCATTGTAACATGAATTTCAAAAAAGCATTGCCGTATTTGTTTCTGCTGTTGCTGCTGGTTGTGCTTGTTTTTGTGCGTACATGTAAAAGCAGTTCAAATAAAACAGATAACGAAAAAACGAAAAACCGCACTGAAGATGTGCGGAATAATGATGATCAGAAAACGGATAACCAGAAAAATAACCTTGATATTTTTCGTGATCCGTCGGCTGATTATTATTTCACCAAGCATGCCCGTTGCCGGATGAAATGCAGGCATATAACGCAGGAAGAAGTAAAAGAAATTGTACAGAAAGCTGAAGTGAATTATCATAAAAGCGAACTGGATGCTGCACAGGGACCAAAGTATGCACTGGAAGGTTATACTTCGGGCGAAAAACAACATGTGCGGATTATTGTTGCACCAAAGCAACGGCATTTAACAATTGTAACAGTGATTGATCTGGATTATGACTGGGAATGTCCGAGCTGTAAATGATAGGTTGTAAGTCGTAAGTTTAAGTAATAAGTAAATGAAATTTTTACTCAAGCCACTTCTATTTATTTATGTTCTTTATGCCATGATTCTTTTCGTGGCGATTATGTTTCTTGTTACCCCGTTTGTAATAGTTGCTTTATTTTTTGGAAAGGTAAAAGGGGGAAATACGGTAATGCTGATTACGCATTGGTGGGCTGATGTATGGCTGTTTTTGATTGGTATTTATCATAAAAGAATTGTTGAGCAGGAAATAAAAAAACATCAGTCGTATATTTTTGTGAGCAATCATAATTCGTACATGGATATTCCGCAGATGCTGAAAGCTATCAGACAACGGATGCGGATTCTTGGCAAAGCAGAAATGGGTAAGGTCCCCATCTTCGGGATTATTTATAATGCTGCGGTGGTAACAGTAATGCGAGACAGTGCAAAACACAGGGCAAAAAGTGTGGCTGTTTTAAAGTCGGTGTTGAATAAAGAGATTTCTATTTTTATTGCACCCGAAGGAACGTTCAATATGGGAACAACAGCTTTGATTCCTTTTCACAATGGCGCATTCCGTATAGCAATTGAAACACAAACTCCCATTAAACCATTGTTGTTTTTAGATGCAGTTGAGCGTATGCACTGGCGCAATATTTTCACTATTACTCCCGGTAAACTCCGGACTGTTTATTTAGAAGAAATTTCACCGGAAGGTTATACTCTTCAGCAGGTGGATATGCTGAAACAAAAAGTATACGAGCTGATGGAAAAGAAACTGGTTGAGTATAAGGCGGGATGGATAGTTGACAGTAGTAAGTAACAGGCAGTAAGTTGTAAGTCTGAATGCATTATCAGGTATCTTTTTTAAAGTGTAAAATATTTAACTTATAACTTAGCACCTATAACTTATAACTTTTTCATGTTCGCCGAAATCATCATACCCCTTGCTCTCCCGAAAAATTATACGTGGAGTGTGCCTGAGCGTTTGCAGGATCAGGTGCAGGTGGGTGTGCGTGTGGAAGTGGAGCTGCGTAAAAAACGTTATGCCGGAATTGTAAAACGAATTACTAATGAAAAGCCTTCAGCTTTTGATCCGAAATATATCCTGAATGTACTTGATACAGAACCGGTGATTCATGAACAGCAATTGCAATTGTGGGAATGGATTGCCAATTATTATTTGTGTACCGAAGGTGAAGTAATGGCTGCCGCATTACCTGCACATTTTAAACTGAGCAGCGAAACGATTCTTGTATATAATGAAGAAATTGGTGAAGATTTTTCAACACTTGATAATAATGAATACCTTGTTGCAGAAGCTTTGCTGATAAGGAAAGAGCTGCGTTTGCCTGAAGTACAGCAGATACTTGATACATCGCATGTATATCCTGTTGTAAAAAGGCTGATTGAGAAACGTGTTTGTTTTGTGTGGGAATCGCTGAAGGAAACTTATTCAGCCAAGAAGGAAACATTTTTGTTACTGAACCCGCAATATGATAATGAAGATGCATTGAGTGATTTGCTGAACAACTGGACCCGGGCACCCAAGCAAATGGAATTATTGCTCAGCTACCTGCATTTAATGAAAACAGAAGGTGAAGTAAATAAAACTTCATTACTGAAAAAAAGCGGAGCAAGTGATGCTCAACTGAAAGGACTGGTTGAAAAAGGTATTCTTTTTTTAGAGAAACGTGCTGTTGACCGCTTGCAAAATCTCCCAAGAAATATTTCTATCGATTTTGAATTAACAACTGCACAGCAAACTTCATTGGATGAAATAAGAAAATCATTTGAAATAAAACCTGTTTGTTTGTTGCATGGTGTAACAGGTAGTGGTAAAACACAGCTATACATTAAACTGATTGAAGAATACATCCGAAAAGGAAAACAAGTTTTATATCTTCTTCCTGAAATTGCTTTAACTGCACAAATTATCAGAAGACTGCAAAAACATTTTGGCGGATACATTGGTATTTATCACAGCAAGTTTAACCAGAACGAACGTATTGAAATATGGAACAAGATCAAGAGCGGCGAAATGAAAGTGGTGCTTGGTGCACGCAGTTCATTATTTCTTCCGTTTATTGATCTTGGTTTGGTTGTTTGTGATGAAGAACATGATTCATCGTACAAACAACAACAGCCTGCACCACGGTATAATGCAAGAGATGCCGCTGTGTATTATTCCACATTGTTTGGTGCAAAAATTTTGCTAGGCAGCGGCACACCTGCTGTTGAAACATATTACAATGCCACAACAGAAAAATATGGTTTGGTTGAACTGAATGAGCGTTATGGTGAAGGTGAATTGCCTGTGATTGAAATTGTAGATACCAAACCTCTCTTCAAACAAAAGAAAGAAAAGGTGATGATTGCTCCGGTGCTTCAATCGGCTATTGAAGAATCGTTGCAGCAGAACAGGCAGGTGATTTTATTTCAGAACAGGAGAGGTTACACGCCGCACCAGGTTTGTAAAGCCTGTGGATGGATTCCGCATTGCCATTATTGTGATGTGAGTTTAACGTATCACAAGTTTAAACATAAACTGCAGTGTCATTACTGCGGAACTGTTTACCCGGTGTTCAGCACATGTGAAGCATGCGGCAGTCATGATTTCATGCAGATGAATTTTGGAACTGAAAAAGTGGAAGAGCAGTTGCAGGAAATGTTTCCAAAAGCAAAGATTGCAAGGATGGATTATGATACCGTCAGCGGAAAAACTGCACATGATCAGTTAATACAGCAATTTGAACAGCGGCGCATTGATATTTTAGTGGGAACACAAATGGTGGTAAAAGGCCTGGATTTTGAACATGTGAATCTTGTTGGAATTCTTGATGCCGATAGTTTATTAAGCTTTGCTGATTTTCGGGTAAATGAAAGGGCTTTTCAGCTGATGGAGCAGGTGAGCGGAAGAGCAGGAAGAAAAGATGCACATGGAAAAGTATTGCTGCAGGTGGCTAATACCAATCACCCCGTACTGCAGTTTGTAAAAGCGCATGATTACAAATTATTTTTTTCAGAAGAAATACAAGCAAGGCGACAGTTTTTTTATCCGCCATTCTGTAGGTTAATAAAACTCACATTTAAACATAAGCAAAAGGAAGTTGCCGAAGCAGCTGCACATCTTGTAGCTGAAAACCTGAAACCTTTTTTTGAAAAATACATGGTTGGCCCGGCAGAACCTGTGGTGAACCGCATCCGCAACCAGTACATTATGGAACTTGTACTGAAGTTGCCGAAAGATGCGCAACTCATTCACCAGTGCAAAGAAATGATTTTAGCACAGCATATTCATTTGCATAATCATGATAAATTGAAGAGTGTGGTGATGATTGCTGATGTGGATGCGGTGTGATTGGCAAACGTTTATAAAATGCGACACTTATGAATAGATTACTATTAATTGGCAATGGTTTTGATCTTGCTCATGGCATGAAAACTTCGTATGTAGACTTTACAACTAACTATTTACAGAGATGTTTTAAAATGGCAAGACTACATTATGAATATGAAGATGATTTAATCAGAGTCATAAGAAACCCTCTTATAGATTTTAGTGACATTGGAGAACAAGGAGTACTTAATTTATTGAGGCAATTTCCTTTTGCTCAAATAGGGCAAAGTGATTTAAAAATCGAAGGCCGGATTAAAGAAACTATTGATAAATATCCAAGATTCCCGTTACTTTTTTCTTTCAAGAATAAATTTTTAAACTCAATTTTTACTTCAATTAGTAATAAGCGGTGGGTTGATATTGAAGTGGAATATTACAAAAACTTATTGTCGTTACCGCAAACAAGCGATTATGAAATAATAAAATTGAATAAATCTTTTGGAATACTTAGAGATGAATTGATTAGCTACTTAAACCAACAAAGTTTACCTCAAATAAATGATTCAATTAGAAATATTCTTTGTACTAGTATTGATGAAGTCGCTGAAAAATCCTCAAACTATACTTCAAAATTATATTCTTAGCCAGGTGAGTATTTTTTGTTAAACTTTAATTATACTCAATTGGGTAACCTTTACTATGAAAATATGAAGAAAAATAGAATCAGTGTTAAATCAGTTCAAATTCATGGGGACCTTACAAATGTAGACAATCCAATAATTTTTGGTTATGGAGATGAAATGTCAGAACAATTCAAAACAATTGAACTTTATGAGAATAAAGAGTGGCTACGTTTTTTTAAATCCTTTGGATATGGCTTAAAGACTAATTATCATAAGCTACTTGATTTCATTGAAACAGATCAATTTGAAATTTTTGTTTTGGGTCATTCTTGCGGACTGTCAGATCGAGTTATGCTCAATACATTATTTGAGCATTCTAATTGTAAGCTTATCAGAATTTTTTATCATCAGAGAGAAGATAAATCAACTGATTTTATGGATGTTTATCAAAATATTGCAAGACAATTTTCTTTGAATAAACGTGGCGACTTCAGAAAAAAGGTTCTTTCATTTGAAGAATCACAAAAAATGCCACAAAGCGTTAGCTTTTAAATTTCAATTAATACGTGACTTTTTCAAGGTGTGGGATAAAGTTTTCTTAAAAAACTGACATTCTCTTTACAAAACTTCCCTTAACTTTGCGGTTTGACCAAATGGTCAAACCAAATAATCAACCATGCAATTATCTTCAGAAACAGAAAAAAAAATACTGGAAGCAGCCCGTGTTGAATTTGAAACAAAAGGGTACAATGGCACACGGATGCAGAAAATTGCTGATAAGGCAGGCATCAGCAAGGCTTCGTTACATTATTACTTCAGGAGTAAGGATAATCTGTTTGAAAAAATTTTCAATGATGCTTTAGATGAATATCTTCCTTTGGTGAGCACTTGGGCCGATAACGATTTAAGCTGGGAAGAAAAGGTGGAGCAGTTTACAAAAGATATGATTTCTTTTATCAGGCATGGGCGCATGCTTTTTATTATACGAGAAGTAAACCGTAATCCGCAAATACTCGAAGAGCGAATTAAACGTAAAGCCAAATCACAGAATCCTTTTGTGGCTTATTTTGAAGCAGTTCAGAAATCAAAAAATATCAGGAAGGTTGATCCGAATTATCTCTACATCATTCTGAATTCAGTCTGCTCTTACCCCGCTATAAACAAAGAAATGTTTCAACGGGCATTGCGCCTTAACGCCAAACAATACGAAGAGCTGATGGACGGATACGCCAAAATTGCGGCTGATTTTTTTATACAAGCAATTAAAAAAACAATAAAATAAGAATGCATCGAAAATTTGTAATGAGTGTTTTCATTTTCCTTTTTGTTTTGAAGGGTGAAGCTCAGCAGTCGTGGACAATGGAACAGTTAATAGAAAAGGCGGTAGTTAATTACCCGGCAACAAAGCAGAAGGATTATGTCCGTTCGTTGGGAAAGGTGAATGAAAAATCAATTCAGCAGAATGAATATCCACAAGTGAGTATAACCGGCCAGGCTACTTACCAGAGTGAAGTGACAAAATTTGATTTTCCAGGAATTGAAGGGCCTAAGCCTGATAACTATAACATTGGGCTCGATCTTCGTTATCCTTTAACCGAGTTTGATATTCTTAAATCAAAAAAGGAGCTGGAGCAGCAAAAAACTGAACTGAATATTCACCAGATAGACGCAGATCTGCAAAGAGTAAGAGAACAGGTAACAACTATTTATGGGAATATTCTTTTGCAGAAGGAGAATAGGCGGATTTTACTCGTAAGAATATCTGACCTGCAGTCACAAAAAAAGAAAATTGAATCAGCAGTAGCAAACGGCGCACTATTAAAAACAAACCAGTTGGTTCTTGAATCCGAAATACTCAGTACAGAACAGAAAATTGCCGATATAGATGGAACAATTGAAGGACTGGTTCAGCAACTTTCTTTACTGACCGGCTTAACAATTGCAAGTGATAGTGAATTTGTATTACCTGCGGCTGAAATTGTTTTATCAAAAACGGTAAGACCTGAACTGCAGGTTTTTCAATCGCAACTAACATTGCTTACTATGCAGGATAAACTCCTGAAAAAAGAAAACAGGGCCAAGCTTTATGTATTCGGCCAGGGTTTTTATGGAAGACCCGGATATAATTTCCTCAACAATAATTTCAGGGTGTACGGTACAGCAGGGATTGGTATTAACTGGAATATCAATAATATGGCCACTCAAAAAACAAAACAGAAAGCTATTGAAATCAATAAACAGATTGTGCAGCAACAACAATCAGCATTTGAACTCAATCTTCAGTCGGCACTTGTACAAAAGCAGACTGAAATAACAAAATATCAAACCATTATTTCAAAAGACAATGAAATTGTAAACAAGCGAAAAGAAATTCTGAAAGTTGCATCAAGTCAGTTGCAGAACGGTGCTATTACATCAACCGAATACATTACAGAACTGAATGCAGAGAACGCAGCAGAACTGAATTTATTACTCCACCAGGTGCAACGGGCACTGGCAAAAGTACAATACAATACACTGGCAGGTTATTAAAATTATTAACGTATAACAATCAATACAATGAGCGACGAAGTAGTAAAAAAATCAAAAATTAAACCTTTAAATCTCATCATAGTTCTGGCTGTACTCATTATTGCATCCATATTTGGGGTAAGGGCATGGCATAAAGCACAGCATCATGAAACAACAGATAATGCACAGATTGATGCAACCATTACATCTGTTCGCAGCGCAGTTTCAGGTTTTGTAAAAGAAGTAAAGTTTAAGGAAAATCAGTTTGTAAAAAAGGGCGATACACTTGTTGTAATTGACGATGTGGATTATAAAGCAAAAGTAGCCCAGGCAAAATCATTGCTGCAGGCTGCAGAAGCACAAACAGGTATTTCAAGATCGGCTGCAATGGCTGCTGAAAGAAATGCCGCAGCATCATCAATGAATGCCGCAGCATTGCAGGAAAATATAAATGCTTCTTCAGCACGGTTTACCAAAGCACAAAAGGAACTTACACGAATAGAAAAGATGTTTGAGGAAGGTTCAGCTACACAGCAGCAATTCGATGCTGCCCGTGCAGAATGGCAAAGTGCTAATGCAATGGTTGAAATGGCCAAACGCCAATATACAGCATCGGGTAGCCAGGCCGCAGGTACACAATCATCGGCGCAGGCACAGCAGGGACAGGTTAGTGTTGCAGCAGCACTTGTGCAGCAACGTATGGCTGAACTTGAACTGGCAGAAACACAATTGAAATACACCGTTATAATTGCGCCTTACGATGGCATCGTTTCAAAAAAATCAGTAGAGGTCGGGCAGTTGATTCAATACAGTCAGCCGGTATGTTCAGCAGTTGAAACGAACGATTTGTGGGTAGTGGCAAACTTTAAAGAAACACAGCTAACAAAAATAAGAGTAGGGCAGAAAGTGGATATTAGACTTGACGCATACCCGGATATGAAACTTACTGGTGAAGTTGAGTCAATTGGTGGCGCAACCGGTGCAAGGTTTTCATTACTTCCTCCCGACAACGCAACAGGCAACTTTGTAAAAGTTACGCAGCGTGTACCTGTTCGTATCAGATTAAACCAGTATTCAGATAAAGAACATTTGCTCACACCCGGTTTAAGTGTGTTTGCAGATGTGGAAATAAATTAAGTATGCAGGCAAAAGAATTAACACAATATCCTGTTGGTGCGGAACGGGCTATATTAATCATCACGGCTATCAGTGCTTCACTGCTGCAGTTGATTGATACATCAATTGTAAATGTATCATTGCGTGAAATAAGCGGAAGTCTTGGTGCAACCACAACTGAAATTGCATGGACTGTTACGTCTTACGCAATTTCTAATGTAATCATGATTCCATTGGCAAGTATGCTGAATAATTTATTCGGCCGCAGAAATTATTTCACCATTTCTATTCTCATTTTTACAGTTGCATCTTTTTTTTGCGGCACTGCTGATTCGCTTGTTACATTGGTGATCTGGCGTTTTATTCAGGGCATTGGTGGCGGAGCATTAATAACCACAGGGCAAACAATTATTGTTGAAGCCTTTCCTCCGGAAAAAATAGGAACTGCCAATGCAATATTTGGTATGGGTGTAATACTTGGCCCGACTTTTGGCCCAACACTCGGAGGTTATATCACCGATAATTATTCATGGCACTGGATCTTTTTCATCAACATTCCAATTGGTTTGATGGCTGCTTATCTTTCATGGCGTTTTGTAAAAAATAAAGCTGGTGCTGCCAAGCCTCCAAAAATTGATTGGGCAGGTATTGGATTGCTGGTAATTGCAATTGGTTGCCTGCAATATGTATTGGAAGAAGGGACTTCAGAAGATTGGTTTGAAAGCAGGGAGATCGTTATACTCAGCATTGTTACTGTAATAGGTTTTATCGCATTCATTTGGCGGGAGTGGACCTACAAATTTCCTGCGGTAAATATCAGGTTGCTTGCAAACTGGAATCTTGCTCTTGGCTCAATTCTCAACTTTGTAGTGGGTTTAATTCTGCTTGCAACTGTGTTTGTATTTCCTTTGTTTGCACAAATAGGCTTGGGATGGACAGCAACCATGACAGGTGACTTTATGATCTCCGGTGCACTTGCCTCGGCTTTTGCAATGATGATTGTAGGAAGATTAATGTCGAAGAACGTAAATCCAAAAACAATTATGATTGCTGGTGCTGTTATGATTTTTGGTTTTGCAATACTGATGAGTTTTTCTGCTCCTGATTCGGAAGAGAAAAACTTTTTCTGGCCGTTTATTCTGCGTGGTTTGGGTATTGGGTTTATGATGTCGCCTGCAATGGTACTTTCATTGAAAGGATTAAAGGGGTTAAATCTTGCACAAGGAGCTGGCTTGAGTAATATGATACGGCAGTTAGGCGGTGCAGTTGGTATTGCCATCATGAATGTGTTTCTTACACATCGTAATGCCGCAAATGATAATTACCTGCTGCAGCATTATAATATTTACAACGAACCATTTCAGGATAAAGCCAATTTGCTGACACAGAATTTTATTTCGCAGGGGTATTTTAAAGAAGATGCTCAGCAAATGGCTTATAAACTGCTTGATCTTTCTTTGTTCAAACAGCAATCTATCATCAGTTATGATAATGTTTTCTGGACAGTTGGTTTGGCTGTTGTAATTTGTATTCCAGTTATATTGCTCATCAGGAACAGTAATGCTGCCACAGGCGAAAAGATACAGGTTCACATGGAGTAAGTTTTTAAATTGTATTCATGAAATGCCATTCGTATTCTATGTTGCAAATGAAAACCAGCCGAAAAACGGCAAATTAAAAATGTACACATGAATAAAATAGTTATTACATCGGATTTAAGTGAAAAAAAGGAAATCGTTTTTGATTTTGGATTTAAACTTGCCAAACATATGAATGCTTCAGTTGAACTGGTTACAATCATTAATCAGAATATTGAATATATGCCGACTGATATAGGAATGAATTTTATTGATCAGTGGGAAGCAAGAGAATATATGGCAAAAACTGCATTAGAAAAAACCAGGGAGAAGTATCCTGATATTCCGGTTGAGATTGTTGTTTATGTAGGTAATCCAAAGCAAGATATTATTAAACATGCAATTGAAACAAAAGCATGTATTATTGTTGTAGGAACCCACGGCCGAACCGGCATTTCTTACACATTAATTGGAAGCACTGCAGAATATATTGTGCGCCACTCACCTGTTCCTGTACTCGTTGTGCCAATGAAAAATTATCTGCATTGATAGAAACATATCAGCAGGTAAATACTTTCAGTTTTTTTAGTGTGTTAATATATAAAAGCCAAAACCCCGCAAAACGGGGTCTTGACAATTGTGTAAATTTTTTCCATCAAAGGTAAATTTTAGTTTTCAAAAGGGTTTGATGGGGTTTTTACACGGATATAGATAATAAGGTCGGCATTCAACGGAATTGGATAATCTACTGTTAGTTTCTCACCGAAAAGGATTCGTGGTTTTTCCGGGGATTTAGATTCCAGAATGTTCTTACAAAGGTAAAAACTACAACTAAATGAAGGCGTGTATTAGTACCCGATTTTTCAATGAAAAGTACTTCGTATTTGTACGGAATTTTACGTTACAACGTTTATCGGTTGCTGCTTTACTGATTTTAATCAATTCTTTGACTGTTCAAAATCAGTATAAAATCTTTTTAACAAATTCGTCAAGGCTGGCGTTAAAAAACAGAGTTCAGGTATATTTAAAAAATATTGTAAAGATTTCCTGCGGAATTTTTGTCAATATTGGTCTGTAGCTATCAGATTTATTTTTGCTTTCAGGCTTTGTGAAATTTTTATTGTACATCAGTTTTATATCATATCCTTGTAATAATAAATAATCAGTCCACCTGTGCTTTTTTTTGCAGCTCGTACCATTGCTGCAGCAACAAATGACGATTGAATACTTTTGTACCTGCCAGGAGTTATAAAGTCAATAGTTTTCATAAAGAATTTGCCAATAATTTCTCCCAAGCGTTTTTCTTTTCTGTTTCCGAGTAAAAAAGACGGTCGAAAAATATGAAAACTGTAATAATTAAATGTACAGATCACTTCTTCCACTTCACCTTTTAATCTTGAATAAAAAATACGTGAAGAAGAATCGGCCCCTGCTGCTGAAACGAGGAGAAATTGTTTAAACCCGGCTTCTTTTCCAAACCTTGCTGCATTGACTGGAATATCAAAATCAATCGTACGATAAAGGGTTTTATCACCTTTTACTTTAGCATTGGTTGTGCCAATGCAGGAAAAAATACAATCACCTTTTCCAAGATTTGATTTGTATTCTTCGTAATTGCTGAAGTTGGTAATAATGGTTTCGAGTTTGGGATGATTTATTTCAAGTGGGCGGCGAACCAAAACCCTTACCTTGGTAAAACCATCATCGTTTAATAATTGTTTTACTACTTCCGATCCGATTAATCCTGTTGCGCCGAGAACAACTGCAGTTTGTCCGTTCATAAGTTGTTATTTTGCATTATGCAAGTTCATCAAAATATCTCGTTAAAACAATTCAACACGTTTGGTATTGAAGCTAAGGCAAAGTTATTTGCAGATTTCTCTTCGTTGGAAAAATTACAGGAGATTTTATTTTATACGCAGCAGTTAATGCCCAATTCCTCCAAACTGATTTTAGGAGGTGGCAGCAATTTGTTATTTACAAAAGATGTGGATGGACTGGTTCTGAAAAATGAAATTGCTGGAATTGAAACAGTAAAGGAAGATGACGAGTTTGTATATCTGCGTGCAGGAGCAGGAGTTGTGTGGCACAACTTTGTGCAGCATTGTGTTGAACAGAATTTAGGCGGAGCTGAGAATTTGAGCCTGATACCGGGCAATGTTGGTGCAAGTCCTATGCAGAATATAGGTGCGTATGGTGTGGAAATAAAAGATGTGTTTGAAGAACTGGAAGCATATCACATCAATGATAAAGCTGTTGTAAAATTTTCAAAAGAAGAATGTGCATTTGGTTACAGGGAGAGTGTGTTTAAACGCCAATATAAAAACCAGTTTATCATTCTCAATGTAACGTATAAACTTCGCAGGCAACCGCTTTTTAATACCAGTTACGGAGCTATTAACCAGGAACTGGAGAAAATGGGTATAAAAGAATTATCGGTGAAAGATATTTCACAGGCTGTAATCAATATCCGTACTTCAAAGTTGCCCGATCCGAAACAGATTGGAAATGCAGGAAGCTTTTTCAAAAATCCAACGGTGAGTAAAGAACAATATGACCAGCTCAAGTCATCTTTTCCCGGCATTGTTGCTTATGCAAATGCTGAAGGCAGTATGAAACTTGCTGCAGGATGGATGATTGAACAATGCGGATGGAAAGGTTACAGGAAAGGCGATGCCGGTTGCCATGAAAAACAGGCACTTGTATTGGTGAATTATGGCTCAGCAACAGGTAAAGAAATTTTTGATTTAAGCAGTGAAATTCTGCAAAGTGTGCAAGTAAAGTTTGGAGTTGAACTCGAAAGAGAAGTAAATATTGTTTAGTTAGTTGTACACGGTGATGCTGAATAGGCTTCTGGATTAAAATCATAATTTATCAAATTTAATAGAACAGTCATTATTTATTTTTAATGGTTATTTAATAAACATGGATCTTGAAACAAAACGTTTGGAATTAAAAGAGGTTACCTGGGATGATTTAGAAGATATTCATAATCTTCATTCTTTTCCTGAAGTTGATAAATACAATACACTTGGTTTACCAAAAAATATCGACGAAACCAAGGAAGTAATTCGTCCAATCATTGATGACAGGAAAGCTGAAAACAGGAAACTTTTTTTTTGGAAAGTACTTTTAAAGGAGACCAACGAATTTATTGGTATTGGGGCATGAATTTATCATTAAATAAATTCAAATTGGGTAAAATTTATTATAAGTTATTACCCCAAAAATGGGGACGGGGATACGCAACAGAGCTGGTTAAAACATTAATAAAATCTGGATTCGAAAATTTCAAACTTCATAAAATTGAAGCAGGTGTATCAACTGAAAACATTGCTTCAATACGTGTGCTTGAAAAATCAGGAATGACCCGGGAAGGATTACGAAGGAAAGTACTGCCAATTAGAGGAGAATGGAAAGATAATTATCATTATGCTATTGTTGAAGATGACCCGATGGATTACTAATCGACAAAGCATAATTTGCTTGCAAAAGTCAGTAATCTTTAGTGAAAGCAACTGGCCAATGATTACCAACTGCGACTGTCTTTAACTTACAACCCAACTCATCACAACATCTTTCATAAATCTGTAATGAACAAGCAGCGGCAACGGTTCATATTTCTGAAATCTGCACAGAAGTTTCCCTTCTTCATCATTGCCTTCAATATTTTCAACAAACAAATGCTGGCGAAAATCAATTCCACCATCGCCATACCATTTGAACATTGATTCCTTGGTGCTCCATAAAAGTGTTGCGAGTTGCAGTAGCTGCACACTGCTCATCTGTTCATCAAGAAACATCTTTTCTTTTTCAGAAAGAAATTTATGGCTGATGCGGAATATTTTATCTGTAGGATGTTCAATATCTATTCCAACCCGTTGCGATGAACTGGCAATTGCAGCAGCATAGTTTCCGCTGTGCGAAATAGAGAAGTGATATTTTTCATCGGGCAAAAAGGGCTTACGTGTATCGGCAATTAAAATTTCTTCTAACGGAAAGTCTGGAAATAATACAGGTAGTAAATAGCGGCCAGCCAGGTGTTGCAACCGTTTATGCGGATGGGATACATCCCGCTTCAATGGTACTTTTTTTAAAAAGAAATTTTCATCTTCTTCTATTTGCCACAGGGCTGCTTTAGTGGTGCTGTTGATAGTATGTTGATAAACGAGCGGCAAATTTTGTTTTTGGTTTCAGATTCTTATTTTCGTACAAAACTAAAGAATAGATTATGATTCTGAGTGATAAACGTATTTTGGAAGAAATGACGAAGGGAACAATTAAGATTGAACCTTACGACCGAGAATGTCTTGGCAGTAATTCATACGATGTGCATCTTGGTGGTACACTTGCAACTTATAAAGAACATCTGATTGATGCAAAGAAGCACAACGAAATTGAATATTTTGAAATACCCGAAGAAGGAATTGTTCTTTACCCCAATATTTTTTACCTGGGTGTAACTGCTGAATACACTGAAACACATGCCCATGTTCCTTTTCTTGAAGGAAAGTCCTCAACAGGGCGTTTGGGAATTGATATACATGCTACCGCAGGAAAAGGTGATGTTGGTTTTTGTGGTAACTGGACATTGGAAATTTCTGTAAAGCAACCAGTGAAAGTATATAAAGGAATGCCCATTGGCCAGTTGATTTATTTTCCTGTTGAAGGTGAAATTGAAGTGAAGTACAACCAAAAATCAAATGCGAAATACAGTGGTCAGCCCAACAAGCCTGTTGAAAGCATGATGTGGAAGAATAAGTTTTAAAAGTTGATTGACTTAATTCATCAATGCATACACGGCAAAACTTGCCAGCCAATGTTCGCCACCGTAACCACCACTTACAATATTTGGTAATGCAGAGGAAAGATGTTTAACAGCTGATTGCTGCAGTAATTTTTTTCTTGCATCAGTTGCTGGTAACACTTTTGCAATTCCGTTCATACACCAGCTGCGGCTGAAGCATAAACCATCAAGATGAACAATCTGGTAATCTGCCCTGTCACTTACAACAGGAAGTACAGTTAAGTGTTTTAATGCTGAAAGCGTGATGTATTGATTAAACCATGGAAGAAAATCTTTTCTTGGTAAAACCCTTCTCATCAAGTCTGCTACTTCCAATGCAGGAGATAGAAAATCAGAACCGTTCGGTTCCCATGAAGCCGGTACATTTTTGTCTTTTTTAAATAAAGTGAGCGAAGCATTCACAATGCTTTGCTCAAATGCTGTGTTCTTTACAGATCTTGAATAATCAAGTGCAGACACAAGTCCGAATGCGGTATTTGGGTGAATACCTGTACGGTTTGCATATGTTTGCTTTGATAAAAAACTAATCCACATATCAACTACTTTGTGCGTAAGTGGTTGAAGGTATGCGTGCCATCGTTTTGCATCAGCATCATTCCAGTTCAGTAATTCTTCATCTAATTTCAGCAACCATGCCCAGCCGTAAGTTCTTTCCCAACCATTAGCTAAAGGCATATCAAAATATTTTACCTCCTGCAATATATTTTCCTGTGTAATGGTTTGGTTGATTGTATTACGTATGCTGGCAGCTTCTGGAAGATTGGGAAACTGTTTCAGCAAACGAACAAGCATCCAATGCCCGTGTACACAGGAATGCCAGTCGAAACAACCATAAAATGCAGGATGCAGTTCATGCGGCTTCAGTACATGATCGCTGTCGTTATTTGAAGTGTGATTTGTTTTGTTGGGATACTCTTGCAAAATACATTTCAGTGGCAGTGATGCAAGATGTGATGCTCCCTGTTCGGTTAAAATAAAACCGGATCTGTCTTTTTTTACAGTGAACAAAACTTTTTGTTGTGCAGTTACTTGTTGCATTGTAATCAATAATAAGCAGGTTGTAAGCAGTTTTAATTGTTTCATGTAATTGTTTGCAAAGTTTATAATCTGCCGAATTTTTTCCTGTAAGCAACTGCCCAACCGGTTACTTCACCGTAGCTTTCAATTCCTTTTATTTGCCTGTTTTGCCGCAGGTAATAATCATACAAAACATTCATCCACTTTGAAACAAATGTCCTGTGCGAACTGATAAAATGAAAATATGTTTTCAAATCTCTTTTTACACCGTCGTTAATTTTTTCACGAAAAGTTCCTGCAACAGTTGTATCAACAGCAGCAAGGTTATTCCAGGAATAAATAAACATGTCAAGGTAAGTTGAATATTGCAGTAATGTATCGTTTGAATGTGATGCTGCAAGAAAACCAACAAAATTGGCTTCACTTTCACTGGCATAACCAACCTGGTGCGCCATTTCATGACAGGTAACGTAAGGCTGCATAAACAGTGGAATTTTTGTGTTTACCTGCCCTTCGCCGGTGAATGGATTGTAATAGCCGAGAAAACCTACATAGTTGCCAATTGTTCCAAACATGGAAGGCTTCATCGAAGGGTTTTTATAGCTGATAAAATCAAACTGACGTTGCAATGTTTGATAACCCTGTAAGGAAGATTGAAACATCCGTTCCCTGCTCATCACCGTATCATTTTTCTGCAGGCAGATTGTTTTGGTACTGTTTGCTTTTTGAAGCAGGTAATCCGTTAAATCAATAAGCTGCTGTTTGTCGAACTTGTCTTTCTCAAGTCCAAGCTGGTATTCAATCCCCTTGCGGTAATAATTCAATCCCCAGAACAGATAAAAGTAAACATACACACATAATAAAATGATGCCTGCTGTTAATAGCGGGTTTAGTTTTTTCTTCCAACTGTCGGTCTTGTGAAAAAGGCGCACAATAAATTTTCCAATCTGCCAGGTAACAGCAATCCCAACTCCGGTATAAATTAAATCGCCAAAGCTGAAAGGAAGCCACCCGAACATGGTGCGTAACACTGAAGCGAGTTTGGGATAAAAAACTGTTGAGTAGTTATTTTCAATCCACCCGTGATTGCCTGAAATAAAAAAAATAAACAGGGCCAGAATAATCAGGGTTGTAAGCAGCGATATGCGTATCAGTTTACCGTAGGTCATTACATCAAATTTAAGGTAGAAACCGGATTGAATTTTAACTGATACGTTATCTGCAAACAGAATTAAGTAAATTTAAAGAGGGTTTTATCTCTACTCCATTAAAAAAACAGCAATGAAAAAATTAATCACAATTATTCTTTTAGGGGGATTGTTTATTCCCGTTTCTCTTTTTTCTCAAATCGTTACACTTTCGGCTGAGGGTAGTAAACAGGGAAAATTTAAAGGTGAAAGTATTCGGGCAAAGTTTGCAGATAGGTCGGAAGTTACAGGTTTCCTGCAGGAATCAACCTCACCAACTGATGCAGCAACAGGGTTAGTCATTGGAAGAAGGACCGTGCAACCAATTATTATTCTTAAACAGGCAGGAGCTGCCAGTCTGCAGTTTTTCCAGTCATTTTCCACAAACGAAGTACTTAAAAAAGTGGTTATTGATTTCTATAAGACAGACGCAAATGGCCAGGAAATAAATTATTACAGTGTTACACTTGAAAATGTAACAGTTGTTGGTTACAAACAATTTTTTGGTCCGCTTGAAAATGAAAAATTTAACCCGGCAAATAATATTCTTTTTGATGAAATAAAACTTAAATACCAGCGGATAACTTTGGAGGATAAAATTGCCAAAACAATGGCAATGGACGAGGTGTCAGGAAGAAATTAGTTTTTGCAGATAGTTGAAAAGATTGGGTAGCTGCTCAGAAACGGCCCAATTGCCCCGGTTTCAAATAAAACCTTCTTTCGTTTGGCTGGAAAAGGTATTTCGGTTACCTTTGCAAACTCTTTAAAATAGAGCATTATGTTGAGCCGCCGGGAATTTGAAATAGCATTTGTGGGTTTAAAACCCGGCATTCATGAATTTCTGTATGAAATTGATGACAGGTTCTTTGAAGAATTCGGAAAACAGGACTTTAAAAACTGCAAATCTCAGGTAAAGCTACAGTTGGAAAAGAATACAGGCTTTATGATGCTGAAATTTGAAGTGGGAGGAACCATTGAAGTGCAATGCGACCGTTGTGGAAATGATCTTCCAATGGAACTGTGGGACGAATTTGAAATGCTGGTGAAAATGACCGATGAGCCGGAAAAAATGAACGAAGAGGAAGAAAGTCCTGACGTTTTTTACATCTCCCGTACAGAAAGTCATTTACATGTTAAGAACTGGATTTACGAGTTCATTAACCTCAGCATCCCCATGCAGAAAATGTGCAGGGAAAGTGAAATGGGCGGGCCATACTGTAATAAAGAAGTATTGGCAAAGCTGGCAGCACTTAACCCGCAAACAAACGAAAATAAATCAATCTGGAAAGGATTGGATAAATTCAGAAACGAGTAAAATTTAAAAGATATGCCAAATCCAAAACGCAGACATTCGCAGCAACGTGGTGCGAAACGTCGTACGCACTATTCGGCAGTGAGTGTTACTTTAACAAAAGACAGCACAACAGGCGAAACACATCCACGTCATCGTGCTCATGTTAGTGAGGGTAAATTATACTACAAAGGAAAATTAGTAGCTGAAAAAGCTCCTGCAAAAGCGTAAGCTTTTATAAGTAACTTGCCTGCATGGTCATAGGTATTGACATGATGGGTGGCGACTACGCCCCTCAGCAATCGCTGTTGGGCGTAGATTTGTTTTTAGCCGATGCTGTTCCCGGAACAGAACTCCTGCTGATAGGTGATGAGAGTGTTATGCGTAAACATTTTGTAAATCCACCTTCAGGAATCTCCTTTGTGCATTCTTCCAGTGTGATAGATATGCACGAATCTCCAACAAAGGCGTTAAGAGATAAACCCAACTCTTCCATGAGCATTGGATTACAAATGCTTGCCGACGGCAAAATAGATGCTTTTATAAGCGCTGGTAACACCGGGGCAATGATGGTGGGCGTATTTTATACAATCCGTGCAATTGAAGGTGTACAACGGCCTACAATTTCAACTGTTATACCAAAAGTACAGGGCGGATATGGCCTTGTGCTTGATGTAGGTATGCAGGCCGATTGTAAACCCGAAAACTTATTACAGAATGCCATTCTCGGCAGCCTGTATGCCCAGAATATATTGGAAATTGAAAACCCGGCAGTAGGATTGGTGAATATTGGTGAAGAGGAAGGAAAAGGAAACCTGCTTGCCCAGGCAGCTTACCAGCTCATGAAAGAAAGTAAGCTCATTAATTTTATTGGTAATGTGGAAGGCCGTGAAATTTTAACCGGGAAAGCAGATGTAATGGTGTGTGATGGATTTACAGGAAACATCATTCTCAAATTAGGTGAATCGATTTTTGATATTGCCCAGCAAAGAAACCTGCAGGAAGATGATTATTTTAAACGTTTCAATTTTGAAATATATGGGGGCACACCAATTCTTGGAGTGGATAAACCGGTTATTGTAGGTCATGGAATTTCTACCTCAAAAGCATTTCGAAACATGATTCATCTTGCAGGTAAAATGATTGAAACGAAACTGCTTGAAAAAATGAAAGAAAAATTTGTAAGTGAAGACACTGAATAAAATATTTATATCTGTAGAAATGGAAAGCAGCCCGTTAACGGGCTGCTTTCCATTTTATGAGTACCGTTTTTATTTTTGTTTGATAAAATAAAAAAGCTTCAGATTTTCTGAAGCTTTTGTGATCCCGCTGGGACTCGAACCCAGGACCCCAACATTAAAAGTGTCGTGCTCTACCAACTGAGCTACGGAATCCTGCCTTCAGTAAAGAAGGGTACCCGTTTATTTTGGGAGTGCAAAAATAGGGTAATTACTATTTGAACACAACTTTTAAAAAAAAATGTTTTCAGTTCTTTTGGCTTTATCATCAGGAATTGGTTTACACTGTCTTATTTTTGCTGTAAATAATTAATAAGAATGGACTTTGCGAATAAAGTAGTGGTTGTAACAGGCGGAAGTGAAGGTATTGGAAGGGCATTGGTTGAAATGATGCTTAATAAAGGAGCAAAAGTTGCTACCTGTGGAAGGAAGCATGATAAACTTTATCAACTTCAAACAAATTTTCCAGGCAAACCATTGCATGTAGTGGTGGCCGATGTAAGCAGTGAATCGGATTGTAATCATTTTATTCAGTCAACACTCAAAGCTTTTGGACGTATTGATATACTAATCAATAATGCCGGTTTATCAATGCGTGCCACTGTACTCGAATCTGATGTAAATGCGTTCAAACGACTGATGGATGTAAATTACTGGGGTACGGTTCATTGTACAAAATCGGCACTGCCATCAATTATTGAAAACAAAGGAACAATTGTGGGTATTTCTTCAATTGTTGGTTATAGAGGTATGCCCGGGCGGAGTGCATATTCCGCTTCAAAATTTGCAATGCGTGGCTGGTTAGAAGCTTTAAGAGTGGAAATGCTGCAGTATGGAGTAAATGTATTGTGGGTATCGCCAGGATTTATTGCAACAAATATCCGGTCGGTGGCGCTTAATGCAAAGGGCGAACCGATTGGGGAAACGCCAATGGACGAATCTAAATTAATGAGTGCAGAAGAATGTGCCATGCACATCATCAGGGCAATTGAAAAAAGAAAAAGGGCTGTTGTTTTAACCTTTACTGGCAAGGCAACAGTACTGATAACTAAATTCTTTCCTTCTCTTGCTGATAAATATATTCACCGTTTCTTTTTTAAAGACGGGAAGCTGATTAAATAAAAATGATGCAACAAATAAAGAATCCGGTAACAGACACTGTTATCCATTTTTAATTCTTTATTTTTAATTTTTCATTTTAGAATGCCAATACTAACCCTCACATCAGACATCGGAGAGCAGGATTACTTAGCCGGGGCGGTAAAAGGCACGTTGTTAAACATCGATTCTTCATTTCATCTGGTTGATATTACCCATCACCTTTCGCCTTTTAATGATCCGCAGGCTGCTTATGTTGTACGCAATGCTATCAGGCAGTTCCCATCGGGCAGTTTTCATATAGTGCTGGTTAATCTTTTTCAGTACAAACCCGATCATTTGTTAATTGCTTACCACAACAATCAATATATCTGTCTTGCTGATAACGGTCTTATAACAATGATTCTGGAAGAACCTCCACAGCAGGTTGCGGCTATTTATCTTGATAAATCGATGGCCCGAAATACAATTGCCTGCACAGAGGTTTTTGGAAGAGCTATTAAGCAAATTTCTGCAGGAGTGCCGTTAAACCAGGTTGGAGATGATGCCATTTCCATTCATGTACGAAATCCATTACGAAGTATTATTACAGCCCAGTATATGGAAGGACAGATTATTTCCATTGATCATTTTGAGAATGTGATTGTAAATATTACGCAGGATGAATTTGAAGCACAGCGAAAAGGCCGCCGGTTTAAAATTGTGTTTAAGCGTGATGAAGTGATTGACCGCATCAGCGAAACTTATGCCGATGTGAATGAAGGAGAAAAACTGGCTTTGTTTAATTCGGCCGGGTATCTTGAAATTGCCATCAACAAAGGAAACGCTGCCGGGCTTTTTGGTTTGCAGGGCTTTTCAGAAAAAAATATCAGCCAGTACACGCAAACCCGTTTGTTCTATCAAACTGTAAGGGTTTATTTTGAATAAACTGCTTTTTGTGAAATTATCCTGTTAAAACAGTAACCAAATTCTGCTTTATACACCCATCTCCTTATTTTTGCCTGCCCGTTGATACGGGCTTCAAAATCATTCCCTGATATGAATTTTCAAAAGATCAACAACATCACTGGCTGGATTATTGGCATTATTGCAAGTGCCGTTTATATTTTAACAATGGAACCCACCGGTAGTTTATGGGACTGTGGTGAATTTGTTTCCACTGCTTTTAAACTTGGTATTCCACATCCTCCAGGTGCTCCTTTATTTGTATTGATAGGACGATTGTTTACATTATTTACTCCTCATGATGCGGCAGTTGGAGTAAATCTTATGTCGGCTCTGGCAAGTGGCTTCACCATTTTATTTCTATTCTGGACAATTACACATTTTGGCAGAAGGCTTGTTCAGAAAGGAACAGAAGAATTAACCGGCAACCAGGTATTTAATATCATGGCTGCAGGAGTTATTGGTTCACTTGCTTATACATTCAGCGATTCATTCTGGTTCAGTGCTGTTGAAGGTGAAGTATATGCCATGTCATCTTTCTTTACGGCTATTGTATTCTGGGCTATTCTGAAATGGGAACACGAAGATGTGAAGGCAGGTGATGATGACATGAAACGCACTCATGCCGAGCGATGGATTGTTCTGATCTTTTTCCTGATGGGATTGAGTATTGGAGTACACCTGTTAAACCTGCTTACCATTCCTGCTATTACGATGGTGTATTATTTCCGCCGTTACAAACCTAACTGGACAAGCGGAATGATAGCTTTATTGATTGGTGTTGCCATTCTTGGTATTGTTCAGGTGGCGGTTATACAATGGAGTATTGGTATTGCAGGCTGGTTCGACCGCATGTTTGTAAACGATTTCAGCTTGCCTTTCTTCTCAGGATTTATCTTTTTCTTCTTACTCATAGGAGTACTTATATGGGTTGGTTTAAAATGGGCCCAGAATAAACATTACCGTTTCTTACGTTTAGGTTTATGGTGTTTTGCTTTTATGCTCATAGGATATTCTCCTTATGTAACAACAATGATCCGTTCTAATGCTGATCCTGCAGTTGATATGAACGATGTAAATAATCCTATTTCATTAGTAAGTTATCTCAGCCGTGAACAATATGGTGATGTGCCTTTGCTGAAAGGACAGGTATTTACTGCCGAACCTCAGTATGAAGATGTGGGTGATATTTATCAGCGTGTAGGAAAGAAATATGAGATTACTGGTAAAAAAAGAAAAGCAGTTTACCCCGAAGAACAAACAATGGTGTTTCCCCGAGTTTGGGATGCAAGTAACGATCAGGGACACGCAGATTATTATGCACAGTTTCTGGGAATAGGGAAAATGCAGGACAGGAAAACCGGACAGGTTTCTTATGAAAGGGACCCGGATATGTCGGACAATTTTAAATTCTTTTTTGGTTACCAGTTGCGGATTATGTACTGGCGTTATTTCATGTGGAATTTTGCCGGTAAGCAAAACGATCTACAGGGTGTAGGCGAAAAGAGAAATGGTAACTGGGTAAGTGGTATTTCATTTATTGATAATCCACGACTTGGTAAACAGGAATTAATGCCCGACAGTTTAAAGAATAACAAGGCGCATAATAAATATTATATGTTGCCATTGTTCCTTGGTATTCTGGGACTTATTTTCCATGTAAGCGTACACAAGCGTGATGCCTTGGTGGTTGGTTTGTTATTCTTCATGACAGGTCTTGCAATTGTATTGTACCTCAACCAAGCTGGTCCGCAGCCCCGTGAAAGGGACTATGCTTATGTAGGAAGTTTTTATGCTTTTGCTATATGGATTGGCCTCGGTTATTTCCAGGTTAGAGAATGGTTGGAAAAAGTACTGAAAGGTGCAACCGGTTCGTATGTATCAGCAGCCCTTTGTTTTGTAGCTGTTCCATTAATCATGGGCATGCAAAACTGGGACGATCATGACAGGAGCAAGAAAACTCTTGCACCCGACCTTGCTGCTGATTATTTAGAAAGCTGTGCGCCCAACGCAATTCTGTTTACAGTAGGTGATAATGATACTTATCCTTTGTGGTATGCACAGGAAGTAAAAGGCATCAGGCCTGATATTCGTGTGATCAATACCAGTTTGCTTGGTACCGACTGGTATATTAACCAGCTTCGTTATAAAGTAAACGACAGCGACCCGATTGATGTGATCTGGAACGAAGAACAAATTGCAGGTGATAAACGCAATGTTGTTTACTACATTCCTAATTCACAGAACGACAGTGTTTATGTTGATTTGTATAAAACAATGAAAGACCAGGTAGGCAGTGATGATGAAGGTAAAATGTTCCGTACACAAGGAGGCGACCTGCTTAACTATTTCCCTAACAAAGGTGTTACTGTTCCTGTAGATAAAAACTTTGTAAAACAAAACGGTACAGTTAATTCAAAAGACAGTGTGGTGGATGTGGTGAAATTCCAGATTGCAAAAGGTTATTTGTTTAAAAATGATGCGGCGATTTTAAATGTAATTGCTGCTAATAAATGGAAACGCCCGATTTACTTTACACAACCTTTGGGATTAGGTTTTGATGATTACGTACGCCAGGATGGATTAACATTCCGTCTTGTACCTGTTGCAAATGCAAAACAACAGGTGAATGTTGACTGGATGTACGATAAAATCATGAACAAATTCAAATACGGAAGTGCAGATAAAAATGGTGTTTATTATGATGAAGAAAACCGCAGGCATATGGTAAGCATACGTAATGCACATATTGTATTAGCAATGAACTTAAATGCACTTGGCAGAAAAGAAGAAGCTAAAAAAATATTGCAGCGTTGTGATAAAATGATGAAAGAACAGAATATGCCTTATGCAATGGCTTCACGTTATGGAAATGATCATGATGAAAAGAGCTACTACTTTGCACTTGCAGCATTTGAGGCAGGCGATATTGAACTTGGCAAACGTATAATGACGGAAGTAAAGAAAGACTTAGAGCAACAGGTGACATATTACGAATCAATTCTTGAAGCTGATGATCAAACTGCTTCAAGCTACGAATACCAGATGGCCAAGCGCCTGATACAAGGTATAGATGATGCCATGAAACAATATGTACAGGGAGTGAAACCGGGAAGTGATACAATTCAGAATAAAGAAACCCCGCCGATTATTAAAAACAATTAATTAATAAAAAAGGAACCCCGGTTATTCCGGGGTTCTTTTTTTATCAGCAATGTTCTCCACCCCGGAACGTTTCGTCGTATGAAGCCAGGAATTATCTTTAAGATCTATGACGTTTAAGTAAGTGGCATACAGAAATAAATATTCTGTGTTACAAACTCAGGATAGCGGGGGCAGTTATTGTTTTCTTTCCATGAGTTGGTTATTGAAATGTTGTTGTTGCCGGTTGTTTTTGTGTAGTAGTTTATTTCTTTTTTGTAGATGACTTTTTCTTTACTGTAGTTGCTTGTTTCTTTTCTGCAGATGGCTTTTTCTTTGATGTAAGCTGCCATTTCTTCAGTGTAAATTACTGTTTCTTCATTGTGCGTGTTCATTTCTTTGATGTACGAAGGCATTTCTTTAATGTAAATGCTTATTTCTTTATTGCGTGATGCTGTTTCTTTAATGTAAGCTGTTATTTCTTGGATGTAAGTATTCGTTTCTTGAATGTAAGTATCTGTTTCTTTAATGTAAGAGGCTTCCGAACTGGGTGAAAATGATGTTTTTAGGTTTGTTTTGGACAAAATGGCTGTTTTATACTTACTTTTTTGTTTGGCCAAAAAAGTAACAAAAAAGGCCCCCGATTTTGTATGACAGCCCAAAATCGGATTGTTCCCTGATTTTACTTTTTTACTACTGTTGTGAATTGCTTTTGTAACTCTATTTGATATTTTATGTGCGGCAGTTTGCAAAAGCTTTGATTGACTGAAATTATTTTGTTGGCAGGGATGCCCACAAAGGCGTAATCTTTATTGTTACGAGGAAAATTAAATTGGACTTTCATTTTTTAAATACCCGATACAATGGGGGAAGATTTGAATGGCAACCAGTGATCCGCAAAAGAAAGGCGGAACACTGGCACCAGTGAAATTGACTGAAATTATTTTGTTGGCAGGGATGCCAACAAAGGCGTAAGAATGTTGGGAAGATAATGGTTAAAACAGAACAGCATTGCTGCATAGAATTACTAAACGTACAAGAGTGCGACGCAACGGAAGCTTAATAGATGCAATAGCCCTTGCTACATCTTTGTTATTTTCCTGCTTTGTATTTTTCTTCTACCGTTTGCACAACTGAAACCATGTACTTCACAAATTTTGTACTCTGTATATCAATTTGCTTATCCAGTTTTCTGTACATGCCTATTGAAGAAATTCCTACATGCTGAAAATTTTCAACTTCAGTTATATCATTACTCAATGTTGGTGTGATACTTGTGCGGGCACTGGGAATATATACCCAGCCAAACGGAACGGCAAAGCCGGTAAAGGTTAATGCAGCAGCAGTGCCAAGTCCGGCAACGGTAACTGCGGTGCCGATGATATTTTGTTTTGACCGGATGAATTTTACCCTTGCTACTTTTACCTGGCAACTGGTGGTTTTTACACCGCTGTTGAGTGCTAATTTAAACGGGTGAGTTTCGCTGTTGTACACATCAACAAACCTGGTCATTTTACGTATAATCTCCTGCCTGTATTCAAATTCCTGTATAATACTTAAGTCGAGTTCAAGATGAAGAGTATCTATCTTTGCATTTTGTTTGAGCAGTAACTTTGGGTGACTGCACGATGAAAAAATTACCAAGCCAACGACAACTGCCAGTAAAAAACGGAAGGTTTTTTGCATAAGAAAAAATTTTCAGGCATCAAATTAAGCATTCGGCGCAAAACTTTCAGAAAGAATAATTGTTATTAACCATTTAACAGAGCTGGGAAATCAGTTCGCAGAAATTGAGTTAACTTGTAAGTTATGATTGGTCATTTTTTTTCGAAATACGATCCTTCGCAAAATGGGAAATCAAAGTTTGAGCAATTGCTTGATTTGTTTACCCAACTGCTCACTTATACCAATGGTGATGCTGCTGAGGCTTTGGACTGGCTCAATCAGCTCGACCGCCAATACCAGCTTACAGATGATGAATATGGCATGGGCGATTTTATTGAAGAACTGAAGCAACAAGGTTACCTGTCGGAAGATGTTGCAACAGGTCAGTACAACATTACTTCAAAAACTGAACAAACAATACGCAGGCAATCGCTGGAAGAAATTTTCGGCAAGCTGAAAAAAACAAAACAGGGCAATCACAATACATTCAAACCCGGTGCTGGTGATGAAATAAACCCGGAAACAAGACCATTCCAGTTTGGTGATACGCTTGAGCAGATTGATTTTACCAACTCCATCCGCAATGCACAGATCAATCATGGTATTGATAGTTTCCAGATGCGGGAAGATGATCTTGAAATACGTGAAACAGATTTTAAAGCGCAAACTTCAACTGTGCTGATGATTGATATTTCGCACTCCATGATTTTGTATGGCGAAGACAGAATTACTCCGGCAAAAAAAGTGGCAATGGCGTTGAGTGAACTGATTACAACCAAATATCCAAAAGACACATTGGATATTGTGGTGTTTGGTAATGATGCGTGGCCAATTGAAGTAAAAGATCTGCCTTACCTGCAGGTAGGTCCTTATCATACAAACACGGTTGCAGGACTTGAGCTTGCAATGGAAATTTTGCGGCGCAGGAAAAATCCCAACAAACAGATTTTTATGATCACCGATGGTAAACCCACCTGTTTAAAAATTGGTAAGAAATATTATAAAAACAGTTTTGGTTTAGACAGGAAAGTGGTGAACCGTTGTATAAACCTTGCTGCACAATGCAAGAAGCTGAAAATACCCATCACCACTTTTATGATTGCAACCGATCCTTACCTGCAGCGGTTTGTGCAGGAGTTTACGGAAACAAATCATGGCAAAGCATTTTTTGCATCGCTTGATAAACTTGGTGCATTTGTGTTTAAGGATTTTGAAAGTGGGAAGAGGAGAACGGTTTATTAGTGATGTTTGCCGGGAAGAAGGGAAGGCGGAAAAGAAAAACACTAAATATGTATTCACTGACTGAAAAAGAAGATTTTCTCTGTAAAGAAATTGTTGATTGTGCTTTTAGAGTTCATAAAGAGCTGGGTGGAGGATTACTTGAGAAAATTTATGAAGCATGTTTTTGTTATGAACTGGAGAAAAAGGAGATTCCATATCAACGGCAGGTAGCCTTGCCAATATTTTATGATGGTTTATATTTTGATGAAGGATTACGTATAGATGTATTAGTCGATAACTCGATCATATGTGAACTTAAAGCAGTAGAAAATGTAAACAAACTTTGGGAAGCCCAGGTTTTAAGTCATTTACGAATGACACAATTACATGTAGGCTTTCTTATAAATTTTAATGTGTCCCTGATAAAAGATGGAATCAGGAGATATTGTATTCAGTAAAAATGGGATTTCCGTCTTCCCGTCTTTCCGGCAATGAATCAAATAACGACTTTAGGTGAATTAAAAAGCAGTGGCTACAAACCAAAGAGCATTAAAGAAGAAGTAAGGCATAATCTTATCAGCAAACTTCAGCAAAACGAAAATGTATTTAATGGAATATTAGGTTATGAAGATTCTGTAATTCCTGATGTGGAGCGTGCATTGCTTTCACATCATAATATATTATTTCTTGGTTTGCGTGGACAGGCAAAAACAAGAATGGCAAGATTGATGACAGAGTTGCTGGATGAATATATTCCCATCGTTGCAGGAAGCGAAGTGAATGATGATCCTTTTCATCCTATTTCTCATTATGCAAAAGAATTGATTGCTACAAAGGGTGATGATACACCCATTGAATGGATTCACCGTTCACAACGTTATGGCGAAAAGCTGGCAACACCTGATGTAAGTGTGGCTGATTTAATTGGTGATATTGATCCGATTAAAGCTGCCAATATGAAGCTGAATTTTGCAGATGAAAAAGTGATTCATTACGGTATTATTCCAAGAAGTAACCGCAGCATTTTTGTGATTAATGAAATACCCGATCTGCAGGCACGTATTCAGGTATCGCTGTTTAATATCCTGGAAGAAGGTGATGTGCAGATACGTGGGTTTAAATTAAGATTACCGCTTGATATTTTATTTGTGTTTACTGCCAACCCCGAAGATTATACCAATCGTGGATCAATTGTAACACCGCTCAAAGACCGTATCGAAAGCCAGATTCTTACACACTATCCCAAAACAATTGAAGTTGGATTAGCTATTACCGAACAGGAAGCAGTTGTTCATCCTGAACAGAAAGAAAAAGTTGAAGTGAGTGATTTGATGAAACGCATTATTGAACAAGTGGCTTTTGAAGCAAGAAACAGTGAGTATGTTGATAAGAAGAGTGGTGTAAGTGCAAGGCTCACCATTTCGGCTTTTGAAAATGCAGTAAGCACTGCTGAATTACGTGCTATCAAAAACAAAGAAGCAAGCACACAGGTATGGATGAGCGATCTTATTGGAATTATTCCGTCCATTACCGGTAAAATTGAACTGGTATATGAAGGTGAGCAGGAGGGACCATACCAGGTTGCATTTCACTTGCTTGACAAAGCAATCCGCTCACAGTTTGTACAGTATTTCCCTAACCCTGAACAACTCAAGAAAAGAAAAAATGAACCTGCAACAGACAATCCTTACAAATCAATTACAAGCTGGTTTGATAAAGGAAATAAATTAAGTCTGCTGATGAATATGACGGATGATGAGAAAGTGCAGGCATTGTATCATGTAAGCGGTTTGCACGCATTGGTTAAAAAGTTTTTTAAAAATGCCAATGAAAAACAAACGGCTTTGCTGATGGAATTTGTATTGCATGGATTGGCATCGTATTCACTCATCAGCAAAAAAGTAGTTGAAGGAAGAGTTGATTTTAATGACCTGATGGGAAGTATTATTAATCTGAACCGCAACCATGAACAGGACGATGAAGATATTGATGGCGAAGATTTTACTTAATAAAAAAAGAGGCTTGATTTCAAGCCTCTTTTTTTAGTGCGGTTATTTAAAATTTATAACCTAATGATATACCACCGTAATAAGGAAAGAATAAACCTTCGCCAAAAATAGGGTTGATGGTAGCCCTGAAAAAGAGACCACCTTTTTCAGGTTGATAGCGATAACCAAAATTGAGATGCCCGGATGTTTGCGAAAAAGGACCGGCATCAATTGCAGAACTTGATGGAACAATTGTAGCACCGGCGCCAAATTCAAAATAATCTTTTTTGTTTTTACTAACAATGTAGTTTAATGTTAACGGAATAAAAATTGCGCCCTCCCCATCAACATAAAAACCTCCCATACCAATACGCCCCCCAATGCCATCTTCTTTGCCTGAAAAACGGGTGTCGTAATTGAATGAAAAAAGACCGGGGCCGCCTGCCTCAACAAATACTGCTTTGGCCGATTGTGAAAAGCTGTACTGAACTGAAAGAAAAAATAATACCGCAGTTACAAGGATTGTTTTCATTTGATTGTTTTCTGTTGATAAATGTATAAGTTTTGGGTAGTGTTTCTCTTTTTTAAGATCATTACTACTGTGTAAATGCTGCCTTTAATTTGTTAAAAAATTATTACTCAGTTGCTGTGCCCTGGTTTAATACAATACAAATACTCTTATAAAGTTCCGGATGTCGGGCCTTGAGGTCAAGCGGCTTTTCAAAAAATAATTCAACTGAAGTAGCCCAGAATTCGTTTACATTAGAAAGGGCATTTGAATCGAACAGACTGCCTAACCTGTTTTTTTCTGTTTTAATAATTTCATCATCAACTTTATCAAAGTAAGCAAAGTCTTCCTTAAACTCATTCGTATCTCTTCCGGTGTTGAATAAATACTGAACCTGTAACGCATGTGCCATTTCGTGCAGACCAACATTTTTTCCATCAGCAGGGTTTTGATAATCTTCAAGAAAATGTTTCCATGAAAGATTGATGGATGTGCCCTGTACATTTCCTTCCAGTATTCTTAACGGGTTTGTTCCGAAATATTCCTGCGGATGAATAACAATATTTTCAAAGTATGGTAATAAAAAGTCATCAAGCCCAAATGTAATTTGTATGGCGGCAGCCGAAACAAGTACCGGCATTTCTTTATACCCCTGGTTGCTGCAGATATAAAATGTTTTGGTTTGAAGAAACTTTTTTAAGCGTGCAATAAAGGTATCTTTCTTTTCACCACTAAGATTGCAGTAGTAACTATTGTATTTTAAACAGATCCGGTTTATTTCCGTATTGCTGAATATAAGATCTCTGCCGGCATATTGTAAACAACCTGTGGCAGGTTGGTTGTTGACACCTTCAAACTCATTGTCGCTAAAACTGACGGGCTTTCCGGACCAGACCTTTATTATTTGGATAAGCGAAGCTGCTATTAAAAAAACAAACAAACCAACTGCAAAAAACGAATAATCATTTTGGCTGCCTTCAACTTCTTTTTTTTCAGAAAAAGATTTCCTGATCGATTCCTGAATTTCAGGCGGAAGTTTTTTGATCTCCTTTGCAGTAAGATCATCAGGAGAATTTATTATGTAAACAGTGTCTCCGTCAGTAACTGCATAGGTTAGCGTGTCTTGCGGCATTTTATTCTTCGGTTAATAAATCATTATTGTCTTCAAGTAAATTAATGTTTACATCACTGCCTGCAATGCCTTCAACCGATCCACGAATATGAGCTGCATTCAGCAACACTTTTTCCAGTTGCTTTTCCCGTTGCTTCCACAGTTTTTCCATTGCATCCCGTTCTTTCTGGATGGAAATTTTCATGCTCATAAATCCTTCACGGATGGCTTTCCATTGTTCAGCAAACTCATTGCCTGTAAGATAATCGTAGAGCATCTGCATTTTTTCGCCTTTGTTTTCCTTCCCTGTTGTTGCCTGTGCTATACGCACAATACTATCTCTCAGTACATGCGTTAAGGCTTTTACTTCAGCAAAACTGCAAATCCATACACCATCTTTTTGGCCAAATTTGTTAAAATCTTTGGGCATTGCCTGTGTTACGATTACTGCTACATCAGCAGCCTGGCTTCGCATATCGGCTTTCAGCTTTTCAATCCATTGTTCAGAAAATTCTTTGGTGCGTTTGCTTTCAAAAATAATTTTACCACATTCCTGTCCAAATTTATTCCGCACCATCATAATACAGTCTGCACCTTTTACCCCTTTTCCAACCTCGGAAATTGTATCGTATGGAAATGATTGACGCAGCAACTCTTCCAGTAACAGTTCCTGCACTTCGCCCTGTAGCTGCATGGAACCCTGTTCGGCTTTGCGTTTCATCTCTTCCGCCAGCTTTTTCTGGTCTTCCAGTTGCTTCTCCATTTCCTTTAGCCTTAGCTGAAACTCGGTTTCTTTAGCTGCAATGCGTTGTTCTTCCAGTTTACGTATATCTTCCGATAGTTTTTCCCGCTCAAGTTGAAGTTTTTTCTGAACTTCCAGTTCCAGCTCGGCTTCTTTATTTTTAAGCTCCTGTTCTCTTTTTAATATTTCAAGTTGCTGCAGGCGGGCTTCTTTCAGCTTTTCTTCATTGTTTTTGTTGTTTTGTTCAAGCAGGCGCAGTTTGTTTTCAAAATCGGCTGCTATTGATTTGCGGGTGTATTCTTCTGTTTCCTGCTGGGTTTTCTTTTTTTCTTCCTGTAGCTGGGTTTCAAATTTTTGTTGCTGCTGCTTTTGCCATTCTGTCATTTTATTACGCAGTTCCTTCTGTACCTCTTCCCTTATGCTGTCAGTAGGTTCAAACTCATGGCCGCAGTTAGGGCATTTTATCTGGGTTGACATGTTGCTCTTTTTATGCAAGTTTACGAAAGATGTGCCAGAGCTGTTACCTGAAATACAGGGCCGTTTTAATGGCTAATTCAACAGAATTACTACCTGTTTTCTGAATTGAATGTTTCCCGAAGCTTAAAACAAGTAAAAAAAGCAGGTAAAAAACGGTTTCCCGTTCTTTTTGGGGAACTGTTTGTTATAATCCCCGTTTCTATATATTTGCAGGCATTAGGTCCAACCATAAACACAGGCATGCAATCAATAGCCGATTCTAAACTTTTTCAGACACTCTTCGATCACGCCAGTATTGGCATTATTGTCGTTAATGAATCTACTGAGATAACATTGGTGAATCAGTTCGCATTATCTCAATTTGGCTACAGCAATGTTGATGATCTGAAAGGGCAACCTATTGAGGTACTGGTGCCGATGCGTTATCAACACTCTCATGTTGAGCACAGGAATAATTATCAGCACAACCGTAAAAGTCGGCCAATGGGTATTGGGCTCGACCTGCTTGCAAAACGCAAAGACGGATCGGAGTTTCCGGTAGAAGTTAGCTTGGGAGGTTATGATATTGAAGGAAAAAACTTTGTAGTGGCTTTTGTAAATGACATTACGCAAAGAAATGATGCAGAAAAAGCCATCAGCAAGCTTAATGAAGACCTGGAAAAGAAAGTAAAAGAGCGTACTGAGAAACTTGAGGTAATTGTAGAAAAGCTGAATAAGCAGATTATTGAAACTGAGGAAAAAGACAAAGAACTCAGGGCAGCTCTCGATAAAGAAAAGGAACTCGGTGAACTAAAATCGAGATTTGTGTCTGTGGCTTCGCATGAATTCAGAACTCCTTTAAGTACTGTATTGTCGTCGATTTATCTTTTACAGAAATATAAAACCACCGACGAACAACCTAAAAGGGATAAACATATTCAACGCATTATTTCCTCCGTAAACCTGCTGACGGATATTTTAAATGACTTTCTGAACGTTGGGAAAATCGAGGAAGGTAAAATTCAGATGCGTTATTGTACTTTTGACATTTATAAGAGTATTTCTGATACTATAACAGAAATGAGGGGGGTGGCTAAGAAAGGGCAGGAAATTAAATATTCTCATGCAGGGAGTAATGAGGTTGAGCTTGACCCGGGTTTGTTTAAGCACATTACCTTAAATTTACTTTCTAACGCAATCAAATTTTCGCCTGAAAATTCAAATATTTATATTAGCACGGAAGTTGATGATACTTGTGTACAACTGAAGGTAAAAGACAACGGAATAGGAATTTCAAAAGACGATCAGGAGCACTTGTTTGAGCGCTTTTACAGGGCAACAAATGCATTAAACATTCAGGGAACAGGATTAGGGCTGCACATTGTGTTGAAATACGCCGAGCAAATGAATGGGAAAATCACTTGCAAAAGTGAAATAGATAAAGGAACTGAGTTTACTGTTACTTTTTTAAACAAATATTGATCAGCAATGAAGAAAATTCTGTTGATAGAAGATAATGAAGAAATAAGGGAGAATACTGCCGAAATACTGGAGTTAGCTAATTATAAAGTAGTTACTGCACCTAATGGTAAAATTGGAATAGAAACTGCGTTAACCGAACAACCCGACCTGATTGTATGCGATATTATGATGCCTGTGCTGGATGGTTATGGTGTATTGCATGCCCTGCATAAAAACGACAGTATTAAAAACATTCCGTTCATTTTTCTTACTGCTAAAACGGAGCGTAGTGATCTGAGGAAGGGAATGGAGCTTGGAGCTGATGACTATATTACCAAACCATTCAGTGGTACGGAGTTACTCAATGCCATTGAAGGACGGTTAAAAAAAGCCGATTTAATTAAAGAAGAATTTTCTACAGGTATTGAAGGCATCAATAAACTACTGGCAGCAGCAGGTTCAAAAGATGTGCTTGAATCGTTAACCAAAGACCGTGATGTAAACAAATACCGTAAAAAGCAAACGGTTTACAACGAAGGGAACCGTGCTGCACGTTTGTTTTATATTGTAAAGGGGAAAGTAAAAACCTTCAAATCAAACGATGACGGGAAAGAACTGGTAGTTGGCTTGTACAATGAAGGCGATTTTCTTGGCTATGTAGCTCTGCTCGAAGGCAGCTCTTATAAAGAAACTGCAGAAGCAATGGAAGACAGCGAACTGGCCATTATACCTAAGGCCGATTTTGATGAACTGATGAACAGTAACCCGCAGGTTGCACAGAAATTTATTCAGTTGCTGGCGAAAAATGTTGCTGAAAAGGAAGAGCATTTGCTGGGGCTTGCTTACAATTCGCTACGTAAAAAGGTTGCAGATGCATTAATGAGTCTGCAACGGAAATATAAAACCGGCGATGGTAATTTTTCCATCAACATAAGTCGTGAAAACCTTGCAAGCATTGCAGGTACAGCTACTGAATCACTGATACGGACTTTGGGTGATTTCAGAACAGAAAAGCTGATTGATATAAAAGATGGCAACATCGTTATCCTTAACGAAAAGAAATTAGAAAACCTGCTGAATTGACAGCAGGTTTTTTTCTTTATACTCCAAACGGATAGGTTTCCGGTACAAGATGAACATCGGGCAGAGTATGTAACGGGTACAATGCTCTTGTTTCGTTAAAATAAATAAACGCATCGTACCTGAGCGGTAAGATGGTGGGTACGTAACTGCTGAATTTTTCATAATGCGGCTGGTAAACCACCCCAATTGCACGATGCCCGATATGATGTTCCATTAACTGATCACTGGCCGAAAAATCATCCATCAGTAATAACTTGTTTTCTTTACCAGCCTGGTGAAGCATCCATTCCCAGCTTCCTTTTTTTGCTTCAGGAACCTGAATAACCTGTACAGGCGCTCTCCAGTTGTTTCCTGCCATAACTGTTCCTTCATACGAGCCAAAACCAACAAGCACAACTCCTTTTTCATGATGTTTTATACGGGTTAACTCTCCAATATTAAACATGCTTTCCTCAATCATATTGGTAGCTCTTGCGTCGCCTATATGTGTATTATGCGCCCAGATAATTGCTTTTGACTCTGGGCCATGAAATTCAAGCAGCCTTTCCAATGTATCGGCCATGTGCCTTTCCCTTATGTTCCAGCTATGTGCTCCGCCAACCATCATTGCCCGGTAATATTTTTCTGCATTCACTGCTATTACAGAGTTCTGTTCAGCATGAAGTGCATTTTCATGATCGGTGCTGTAAACCGGTAGTTTTTCCCTGATGCTTTTTAACAGATTCACTACTTCATCTTCACATAGCTGGGGAACAAGCCGTAAAGCTTCGGTATGTGCTTTTCCCTCATCTTTCCAGTATGGTTCAAAACAGTGAAAGGCTTCTTCTGCAAGCTTGAAAGTATTTATATCAGTTTGCCTGAGGTATTGAAGAATGTTTTCCATACTTTCCCATAAGCCGTAAACATCCAACCCAAAAAATCCCACCTTCTGTTCAGGTTGTAAAACCAAATTGTGTTTATACATCCAATCGGCAAGTGAAACAGTTTCCCAGTTAGCCCACATCCATGTTGGCCAGCGGTTGAAACTGTGCAGAATTTTAAAAGCAGATGAATGTATGGTATCATAACCCTTTACAAAACGGTTAAGTTTATAACAATCGGGCCAATCGCCTTCAACAGCAACGAAACTGAACCCTTTTTCATCAATAAGTCGGCGTGTGATATAATTTCTCCATGTATAAAATTCATGAGTGCCATGCGTTGCTTCACCAAGCATAACAATTCTTGCATCACCGATGCGGGTAAACAAAGGCTCAAGCTCAGCTTCGTTATGTAAAAGATAACTTTCCTCCCTGATTGTATGAATTACTTCGGCTTCATTAAGCGTAGTTTCCTTTGGAAAATTATACTTCATTTTCTCTGTTTATATTATTGCAGGCAAGATAGTTTAGCTGTTAACCGCCGACGGGTTGCTGTTGCCATCTGTTGGATTAAGGTAAGTTTATATTGCTGCCCATTACAATGAGTGTTATCAAATCATTATTTGATACAGATCATTAAAATGCGTATTTGAATTGCTTTTGCGGCTACAGAATGGTTTAGTAATAATTAATCAATGCAATATGGTCAAAACCAATCAACGCATTTTCTTCAACAAATTCCACATCACCGCCATTCAGCAATATTTTTTCAATAATATCATCTACAGCATCTTTTATAAACGAAGTGTTTGTATGTGGTTCGTCAGCTTTATACAAAACATCGTCATCTCCGCCAAGTTGTGCAGCATACATAAAGTTTTTTTCAACCAGTAATAACTGGCCTTTGTTCTGCATAACATCTCTCCATACTTCATTTATACCTTTTGCAATTTTCTTTTTACCCGCTGCCTCTTCAATTTTACTCAGCAGTTCTTTTTGCTTTTCTTTTAACCATTTTTCAATGTGGGGTTTCATAATAAGTTTCAGTTGTGAAAAAGAACTGTCTTCGTAATTGCCATTAATAAAAGCAATAATATTCCTGCTGTGCTTTGTAATGTGCCTGAACCTTCCGTTTGTACGCTCAGTACCCATCACAAAAACCGGAAGCGGATACTTGTTTAATACTTCATCCATTGCAAGATCAACCTGGTGCAGCAATTTTTCCGTGAGTATTTCTTTTCTTTCGTCGGCATCTGAAAAGTTGGTTACACGTTCAGGTACATCGTTCATATATGAGTCGATGGAAAACGACCTGTCGGGAATTAGTTGTGCAAAGTTCTCTGAATTAAACAGGAACAGTTTACTTTCTTTAGAACTAAGGATTAAGAGAAGGTAATTGTGCAGTTGTTTTTTGCTGTAGATAAGATCACGGATTTCAAACGAATCATCTACAATTACTTTTTGCTCTACAGGAACATCAAGGTAAAGTACCTTTTCAAAAACAGGCGACACAAAAATGGCAACACTTTTCTTTTGTTTTTGCGATTCGGGTTTCAGCTCTTTAACAATTAATTTCAGCTTATTCAAAACTGGCTGAACAAGTTCTGATGAATAGTTGCTGGTTAGTTCCAGCTCGGCTTTGTCAACAGCAATTTTGAGTGCGTGAGAAAGTTCGGTTTTCAATCCCACTTTCGTATCAAAAGGTTGAATAATAGAAACGGAAGGTCTGTAGTGCAGAGCCTCCATTACTTCTCTTATTTCGGGAGTAATATTGGCATTCATACAATTTTATTTAGACAAACAAGCTATCTGAATATAATGAAATATCCTATGATGTGTATCACTTTACGGCTTGATGGTACTCACTCCCGGAAAATGCATAAAAGCGGCTTAAATAGGCCAGGAAAATACTTGATTTTGCAGCTTATTATCTTCAAAATAAACTCCTGATTTTCTACTGACCCTTGTCAGTTTGGAAGATGTTGCCAGTCATTTTCTTAACATGGTTCAAATATGAACTTTGAACTGTTAAAAGATTGTACTATGAAAAAGATATTATTAGCTTTTGATGGTACACATTTTTCTAACGGCTCTTTCGAATTTGCCCGCCGGTTAAATGAACTGGAACCAGTTTTGTTAACCGGAGCTTTTTTACCACAAGCACAGGCGGCGAGTTTGTGGAGCTATGCAGATGGTATGAGCGGACCGATGTTTATACCAACTGTAGAAGAGAAGAATGCGGAGGTAATAAAGGCAAACATTGCAAAATTTGAAATGCTTTGCCAGAAAAATGGAATAGAATACAGGGTTCATGAAGATTTATATGATTTTGCATTGCCTGAGTTGAAACTGGAGACAAGATTTGCGGATTTACTCATAGTAGGCAGTGAAGTGTTTTACGAAAACCTGGGCGGCAAGCTCAATGAGTATTTGCAGGATGTATTACACGGGTCTGAATGTCCGGTAATCGTTGTACCGGAAGATTTTAATTTTCCGCAGACCAACATCCTGAGCTATGATGGTACGGAATCGTCAGTTTACGCCATCAAGCAGTTTGCCTACCTGTTTCCTGAGTTATGCAATAGGCCAACATTATTGGTTTATGCACATGAGGATGGGAAGAATGAATTTCCCAAACAGGCAAATATAGAAGAGCTGACGGCAAGACATTTCAGTGATTTAACGATGATGAAACTGGATATGCCGCCAAAACAATTCTTCGGCTCATGGATGGAAAACAGGAAAGGAGCTTTGCTGGTATCTGGTGCGTTTGGCCGCTCAGGTATTTCTCAGCTCATAAAACGAAGCTTTATAACAGATGTTATAGCAGATCATCATCTGCCGGTGTTTATCACACACCGATAAATTTTTGGTTGGTTATTGTTTCAACGGGCTGGTTCTTTAATCGGCCCTTCTTTTTTCCCTTACTGCTGAACTTTTATCTTCCGTTCTTTCTTACATTTAAATAAACGATATGGCCATTACTAAACCAAAATTGAATAAGGAATGGCATCTGAAAAACAGGATGCCCGAAAAAGCAACGCTTGAACAACGCATTGCATGGCATTTAGAGCATGCAAAAAATTGCGGTTGCCGGGATATTCCTGAAAAGCTGAAGGAAGAAATGAAAAAGCGGAAAATAAAATTCTGACGTGCTGTAAAAGTAAAACATGGATTCTCTCACCCACATAGCATTAGGTGCCTGCGTAGGCGAAGCTTTTTTTGAAAAAGGATTCGGAAAAAAAGCAATGCTTTGGGGAGCATTGGCACAGAGTATTCCTGATATTGATTTTATTGCGTCTTTCTGGATGAATACGTCTGAAAATCTGCTCGCACATCGTGGCTTTACACATTCCATACTTTTTGCTGTACTCATTATTCCTGTATTTGCATTAACAGCCGAGCGTGTTCACCGACCGCATGATATTTCATTCCGCAAATGGTTGTTGTTTTTTACTGCTGAAGTTTTCCTGCATTTGTTTATAGATGGATTTAATAATTATGGTGTTGGCTGGTTAGAACCGTTCAGTCATCATCGTTTTTCGTTCAATACAATTTATGTTGCCGATCCGTTTTTCTCCATCTGGCCGGTAATTGCTTTTGTTATGCTGCTTATTCTGAATGCCTATCATCCAAAACGTACTTTGTTGTGGGTGGTTGGAGTTGTTTTGCCTTTTTTATACCTGGCATATTGCGGCATTAATAAACTTACTATTGATAAAAGCGTGAGAGAAAGCTTTGCATTACAACACATTCCACATGAACGCTATTTTACCACACCTGCGCCACTGAATAACTGGCTCTGGTTTACAGTTGCAGGAAACGACAGCGGTTATTATGTTGGCTTTCGTTCAGTTTTTGATCGGAAACAGGAAATAGAGTTTCAGTTTTTTCCAAGAAACGATTCGTTACTTGAGCCTGTAAAAGATCATGAAGACCTGCAGAAGCTTATCCGGTTTTCGCAGCAGTTTTATACCGTGGAAAAATGGAACGATACGTTGGTGTTTAATGATTTGCGTTTTGGTCAGATGCTGGGCTGGCAGAACCCGAAAGAGCGGTTTGTATTTCATTATTTTCTTGAGCATCCTGATAACGAAAATAAACTGGTTGTACAACGTGGACGGTTTGCCGGGTGGAACAAAGAGGTAATTAAAAATCTATGGAACAGAATAAAGGGTAACTAACTTCTTTGCTTGAAATAAAAAGTAAAAAGATAAAACACCACACGGATAATTTCGTAACAGATTTTTTGCCATATCCGCTTAACCAGGCTGTTGTATTTTTCAAATTCTTTTTGTGTAATCTGCTTGCAGTCGTTTTCAATAATGTTTTTAAGAAGAAATTCTGTTTTTTCTGCAAAAGGTTTATTCAGAACATCAAGATTCAGTTCTATGCTTGCAAAAGCGCTGATGTTATTTACGTTGTACGATCCGATTGTTACAAACTTTGAATCATAAGTAGTGAGTTTTCCATGTAAAATGCTTGGCTGGTATTCGTACAACTCAATTTTATTTCTGAACATCCAACGGTATAAATAACGTTCGGCATGCTTTGCCATTATTACATCGCTTGTGCCTGCTGCAACAACAGTTATTTTTACACCACGCTTAATGGCATTTGCCATGTGTTTGCGAAATAAACGACCCGGCAAAAAATAACTCGACATGATTGTGATGTGTGATTCAGCTTTTTTAAACAGCTCAATATAAGTTCTGTTAATCTGATTTTTGCGGCGAACCCAGTCGTTTCGTCTTACTCTTACGAGGCATTCGCTTGTGCGGAGATGAACAGAAGCTTCTTCTGTAAGCATCTGTTGTTTCTTTTTACCCCAGCCCGATTTATTCCAAACGGCTACACATAAATTGAACAGTTCAGCGCTTACTTCGCCAGAGCAATACAACGCCCAGTCGAGCCAGGCCTGTTCGCCCGGCATATCATTATATCGGTTGCTGATGTTTATTCCTCCAACGAGGCTGTGCATAGCATCGGCTACAAAAATTTTCTGGTGAAGCCTCCGTCCAAAATAGAAGTGCCTGCTTCTGAAAATTGGTTCAAACCAACGGAAATGAATACCACTTTTTTTTAGTGTTGCAATAAATCCGCTGCCAATGTTTTGTGATGCGTAGCCATCAAGCAGCATAAAAACCCGTACACCACGCTGAGCAGCTTTAATCAATGCCTTAGCAACCGTTGTGCCGGTTTCATCATCATCAAAAATATAAGTCTGTAAATGAATGCTGTGCCGGGCTTGTTCAATAAGTTGAAGCAGTAATGAAAAATAAGATTGGCCACCACGAATAATTTCAACAGTATTATGCGTGCTGTAAGCAGAAGAAACCGGAAAATGCTTTTGCCCCGACATTCATCCAAGATACTTTATCTTTTTTCAAATCGGCCTGTTTTTTCTTTAATCAATATGCGGTAAATAACAGGTTTTACCCGGTTCATGTCACTGATCTGGCTTTCACTTCCATGTTCGTGTGCATGAACGGTTGCGCTTGTTCGCAAAGGAAATAAGCGGTTGAAAAACACCTGCCGTGCTTCTTCGGCTTCATCGTCTTTTAACTCTTCAAATGTTCCTATTACAACAACACTTTGCCAGTTGGTCATATCGGTCATCTGGTCCACTTCAAAACAAACATTTGGGTTTTTTCGCAACGCATCCAGCTTCATACCCTGGTTTGTTTGCCCGTAAATATATATGCCATCGTAAGTATATGTAACGGGTACAAGATATGGCTGATCGTCAGCACTACAGGCAAGTCGCCCAATTACCTGGCTTGAAAGCAGATTATTTATTTGTTGTTCATTTAAGTTGCCGAGCATGACCAATAATTTAGATAAGTAAATCAGTATAATTTTAAAATTAATTAAATCATTCAGATTTTCCGATGACAAGCATCAATCTGCCTGTTGATACTTCTCATAGCATAGGAATAATATTGTCATACATATTAAACAAAACAAGGGTGTTGAAACAACGAAGAAAACGATAAAAAATAGAATGCAGATTAGTTGCTTTTTTTATTCTGATTTACATCACCGGGTTTTTTGAGCAGCATCATAGGAACCGGCTTTTTGATTGACTAACTTGTAAAACATGATTTAATTCACCTTTAAAACTTTTTTTATGAACAATCTTGCAAAAATTGCTATTGCAGCAGCAGTCGGCGTTGTTGCAGGCGGTGTATTGGGAATTTTGTTTGCCCCAAACAAAGGTGTTGATACCCGTAAAAAGATTGCCGAGAATGGAAAAAAAATGGCGGAGGCAGTAAAAGAAAAAATGAATACGCTAAAGGTTAATATCAAAGACAGGCAGGATGCTTTAAAAAATAATATAGAAGAAATCGCTTAACCATAAACCTCTTCACAATGGAAAAAACGTTTGCCAGGGCGGAGGAGCTTGCGGGGCATATAAAAGAATATGTTGATAACCGTATTGCTTATGCAAAATTTACAGGAGCCGAAAAAACATCGAAGGTTGCTGCCAATATTCTGGCTGCTGTAATTATATCGGCTGTTTTTGTAATTGTTCTTTTGTTTGCAAGTTTTGCTTTGGCATTTGTTTTTTCAAAAATAACCGGTGAATTCTATTGGGGGTTTTTAATAGTAAGCGGCTTTTATTTACTGGCGGGGATAGTGGTGTGGGTGCTGAAAGAAAAAATTCTCCGGATACCAATTATGAATGCTATTCTGGAACAATTATTTAAAGATGATGAAGATGAGGAAGAGGATTAGATCGTTAAAGCATATCAGGGAGGAAAAGAAACGTTTGGAACAGCGCAGAGCCGAACTGGGAAAAGCAATTCACTACGATTGGCTTGATGTAAAAGAAAGTATTAAACCAATAAATGTTGCCGGACAGCTTTTTTCAGGGATTATTAATGAAAGCAGGAACGTTGAAAATGCCAATCAAAATGCGCTTGCAGACGGGCTGGCAAAACTGGCAGCATTACTCACAAAGTATGCTGTTGAAAAAGCTGAACTAAAAATCAGTGAATGGATGAATACAAAATGAAACCTCTAAAAGGATTGTATTTATAAATTGCCCGACTGACAGGCAACCTTAAAACACTCAGTTTGGTAAAAAAATTACAAATATTAAAACACGGAGGTGTCTATGTCAACAAGAGCTATTTCAAAAGTTGGGATGTTGCCAACCGTATTCGACGACTTTTTTAAACCATGGAATGAATGGTTTGATAACGGCGGTTTAATGGGCCGCATGATGACTGTACCCGCTGTAAATATTGTTGAAAACAAAAATGACTATACTGTTTCCCTGGCCGTGCCCGGCATGAAGAAAGAAGATTTCAACATTGATGTAGAAGGGAATATGCTTATCATTAGTTGTGAAAGGGAAGAAAACAAGGAAGAAAAAGATGAAAAGTTTACACGAAAAGAATACAACTATTCTTCCTTCAGTCGCAGCTTTACCCTTCCAGAAGAAATAAACAGGGAACATATCGAAGCAGTTTATGATAATGGGTTGCTGAAACTAATGCTTCCTAAAAAAGAGGAAGTAAAGAAAAATGCAGCGGGTAAACACATCGCTGTTAAATAACCATTTTACAGAATTACATCCTCACCCTGCCGCAGTAGATCTACGGCAGGGTTTTGTTTTTTGATAATGGTCATTTTTTCGTATGATTGCTGTCAGCAAAAACATTTTACATCAAAATTACTTTGCATGTCTATATGAGTTCAGTTACGAAACAAGCCATCCAATGTTATCACTGCGGTGATGATTGTGTAACAGAAGATATTAAGTTCGACAACAAAAATTTCTGCTGCCAGGGATGTAAAACAGTTTACCAGGTACTTAACCAGGGCGACATGTGCGAGTATTATAACCTCAATGAAAATCCGGGTTTAAGCCAGCGGATTGAGGTTCGGAAAGATAAATTCTCTTTTCTGGAGGATGAAAAAATTCAGCAGCAGTTAATTACATTTAAAAATGATGAACAGACTCATATTACTTTTTATCTCCCGCAAATACATTGCAGTTCCTGTTTGTGGTTACTTGAAAACCTCAACAAACTGAATAAAGATATTGTTACCTCAAGAGTAAATTTCTCCAGCAAGGAAGTTGATGTTATTTTTAATCATCAGTCAACTTCTGTTCGTGCCGTTGCCGAGCTGCTTACCAGTATTGGCTATGAGCCATACATCAGCCTGCAGAATCTCAGCAAAGCAAAGCCTCGTATTGAACGGAGTATGATCTATCAGTTGGGCGTAGCCGGTTTTTGTTTTGGCAATATTATGCTCATGAGTTTTCCTGAATACTTTGGACTTGAAGGAAGTGAAAAAAGCATGCAAAGTATGTTCAGGTATCTGAACCTGATTTTGGCAATCCCTGTATTTCTTTACAGTTCCATCCCTTTTTATAAAAGTGCCTGGGGAAGTTTAAAGCACCGGTACCTGAATATAGATACACCCATTGCACTTGCAATTATCATTACATTCAGCCGAAGCGTTTACGAACTGTTGAGTAATACAGGAAGCGGTTATTTCGATTCACTGAGCGGTGCTGTATTTTTTATGCTTGTTGGGCGTGTGCTGCAGGATAAAACTTACCAGCAGCTATCTTTTGAAAGAGATTATACTTCTTATTTCCCCATTGCAATTACGGTTTTGAAAGATGGGAAAGAAATTCCTACTGCGTTGCCCGATATTAAAAACGGCGATACAATACTTATTCATAATGAAGAACTGATTCCTGCCGATGGGTTGCTTACAAGAGGAAAAGCTTTAATTGATTACAGCTTTGTAACAGGCGAATCCTTACCGGTATTAAAAGATATGGGTGAATTGGTGTATGCCGGCGGCAAACAAACCGGTGGTAATATTGAAATGCTGGTAATGAAGGAAGTTGCACAGAGTTATTTAACCAAACTCTGGAATAATGAAGAAAAACCGGCTCCCGAAAAAAGATCATTTGTAGATATTATTAACCAGTATTTTACCTGGGTTGTGTTTACACTGGCACTTATGGGCGCATCATACTGGGTATATCATCACGATGTAACAAAAGCGTGGAATGTGGTTACAACTGTACTCATTGTTGCGTGTCCCTGTGCTTTATTATTATCAAACACATTTACAAACGGCAATGTGCTTCGCATTCTTGGCCGTAACAAAATGTATTTGCGCAATGCGCAGACAATTGAAGAAATTGCCAATGCCAATCATATTGTATTTGATAAAACAGGAACATTAACAACTACAGAAAGCCAGGATATTGTTTTTGTGGGCAATAAATTATTGGCCGATGATGAAACTGATATTGCTTCAATTGCAGCCTGCAGCAGCCATCCGTTAAGCAAATTACTGGTTAAGCATTTTGGTTTAAGAGAGCGGAGAGAAGTGAAGAATTTCAAGGAGATGGTTGGCAAAGGAATTCAGGGAATTGTAGGGAACAGGATAATAGCAATTGGCTCGTCAGAATTTGTTACCGGCGAAAATCTGCAGGTACAGGAAGGAAGTACATTATTTGTAATGATAGATGGTGTTGCAATGGGTTATTACAGCATTCGTAATCAATACAGGCCATCGTTGCTTGCACAGATTAAAAAGTTGCAGCGTCATTATAAAATATCAATTCTGTCGGGGGATAATGAGGCCGAAAAGAAAACCCTCCATCATGCAATCAGTAAGGCAAGACTGCTATTTAATCAGAAACCACAGGATAAGCTGAAATATATACAGGATCAGCAATTTGCAGGTGATAAAGTAATTATGATTGGTGACGGATTAAATGATGCAGGTGCGTTAAAGCAAAGTGATGCAGGAATAGCTGTAACAGAAAGTACGAATAATTTTACCCCGGCAAGCGATGGTATTCTGGAGGCAGGCGAATTACACCGCCTTTCGTCTTATTTAATTATGGCAAAAGCCAATAAGAATATTGTAATTGCAAGTTTTGTACTGTCGTTACTGTATAATGTTGTTGGATTGTATTTTGCGTTGCGTGGCGAACTTTCGCCAATGATTGCGGCAATCCTTATGCCATCGAGTTCGGTAAGTATTATTTTGCTAACTTTCGGGGCATCAACATTATATGCCAAGATGTTGAAACTTAAGTAAAAAATTATAACTGACAGAAGTCATGGGTTTTTTGATAAAAGTCAACGAAAATACTGATATTGGTCAGTAGTTGACAAACCTGTGACAGATAGTTTTACAACCTGATTTCTATATGAGTGTAATAATAATTTTGCTGATTGCAAGTGTATCGGTTGCTGCTTTATTTCTCGGGGCATTCCTGTGGAGTGTTAAATCCGGGCAATACGACGATCAGCAGTCTCCCCCCATGCGAATTCTTTTCGACGATAAAATTTCAAAAAACAGTCAATCTAATCAAACATCAGAAAACCAGAAATCAAAACTATAACAAACAAACAGGAAGTTATGCAATTAGAAAAGTTCCATTACGACAACAAGATCGTTAAGTACTTTGGTTATGCCACTGCCATTTGGGGGCTTGTTGGTATGACAGTTGGTTTGTGGGTAGCTATACAGTTTTATCTGCCGGTTGTTTCACTCAACTTTCCAGGTACTACTTTCGGACGGCTTCGTCCTATCCACACAAATGCTGTGATCTTTGCCTTTGTAGGCAACTGTATGTTCACAGGTATTTATTACTCACTGCAACGGCTTACAAAAGCAAGAATGTTCAATGACAAGTTGAGCTGGATTCACTTCTGGGGCTGGCAGCTTATTATTGTTCTTGCAGCAGTTACCCTTTTCTTTGGTTTTACCACAGGTAAGGAATATGCCGAACTTGAATGGCCAATTGACATTCTGATTACTTTAATCTGGGTGGTGTTTGGTATCAACATGTTTGGAACGATTCTTAAAAGAAGAGAGAAACATTTGTACGTTGCAATCTGGTTTTACATTGCCACATGGATTACAGTTGCTATGCTGCATATTGTAAACTCTTTTGAGCTTCCTTTTTCATGGATTAAAAGTTACAGTTGGTATGCTGGCGTACAGGATGCTCTTGTACAATGGTGGTACGGTCATAATGCGGTTGCATTTTTCCTTACTACACCAATTCTTGGTTTGATGTATTATTTCATGCCAAAAGCTGCAAACCGCCCTGTTTATTCATATCGTTTATCAATTATTCACTTCTGGGCTCTCATCTTTATTTACATCTGGGCTGGCCCTCACCACTTATTATATACTGCATTGCCTGATTGGGCACAATCACTTGGTATGGTGTTCAGCGTTATGCTCATTGCCCCAAGCTGGGGTGGTATGCTCAATGGTTTGTTTACACTTCGTGGTGCGTGGGATAAAGTGCGTGAAGAGCCTGTGTTGAAATTCTTCGTTGTGGCTGTTACCTGTTATGGTATGAGTACATTCGAGGGGCCAATGATGAGTATTAAAAGTGTGAATGCAATAGCACACTTTACCGACTGGATTATCGGGCACGTACACATTGGAGGTTTAGGATGGAACGGCTTTATGGCATTTGGTATGCTTTATTATTTAGTGCCTAAACTGTGGAATACTGAATTGTATTCAAAGAAGCTTGCAACAAACCATTTCTGGTTAGGTACTATTGGTATTATTATGTATGCTATTCCTATGTACTGGGCTGGTTTTGCACAGGCCGATATGTGGAAACAGTTTACAGAAGAAGGCCAGTTGAAATTTACCTTCCTTGAAACTGTAACCAATATTGTACCTATGTACATCACACGAAGCATTGGTGGATTACTTTACCTTACCGGTGCTGTTATGATGTCGTACAACCTGGTTAAAACAATTAAAAAGGGAAGCTTTATTGGCGATGAGGAAGCAGAAGCAGCACCACTTGAAAAGAAAGCATCACATGGAAAAGAATACTGGCACAGTGTTATTGAAAGAAAACCTGTTCTCATGCTGGTATTGAGTCTTGTTGTTGTAGCAATTGGCGGCTTAATTGAAATAGTTCCTACGTTCCTCGTTAAATCAAATATCCCCACTATTGCAAGTGTGAAACCTTATACTCCGCTTGAATTACAGGGTCGTGATATTTATGTTCGGGAAGGTTGTTATGTCTGTCACTCACAAATGGTGCGTCCGTTTCGTGATGAGGTTGTGAGATATGGGGAATATTCAAAAGCAGGTGAATTTGTGTACGATCATCCATTCCAATGGGGTAGTAAACGTACAGGACCAGATCTTGCTCGTGAAGGTGGTAAAAACCCTGATGCATGGCATTTCATGCACATGTGGGATCCTCGTCAGGTTCAGGAAAAATCAATCATGCCTCGTTATCCATGGCTGTTTAAAAATGATATCAATACAGCTATCACACCTGCAAAAATCAGGGCAATGCAAACGTTAGGTGTTCCGTATGCAAAGGGATACGATCAGATTGCAAATGATGATTTACAAAAGCAGGCAAAAATGATTGCTGAAACACTGAAAAAAGATGATAAGGTGAAACAATTGGCTGCGGTATCGGAAGGTGTGGATTTACAGAATATTGAAAACAAGGAAATTGTTGCTCTTATCTCTTATCTGCAACGTATAGGTAAGGATATTAAATCTGCTCCTAAAACTGAAACGGCTATTAAATAACAACGTTTGTTAAACTGTAAATAATGAAATTTATACACTACATCGAGAAAATAAGTAACATCAGTATTTTCGGTTTAACGTCGTTGCTGATTTTCTTCATCTTCTTTTGCGTTATGCTGGTTTGGTTATTAAAATCAGATAAAAAAGAAATGGATGAAATAAGCCGCATTCCATTAGATAATAAATAAAAATGATCTTATTAAATATGAAACGCTATTTTTCACCCACAGTTTTGCTCAAGGTTTTTTTACCTTTTGTAATGCTGTTTACGGCACTGGCTGCAACTGCACAGGATAAAACTGCCGCAGCCGCAGATACCGCTCCAAAAACGGTATGGACAAACCCGGTTGCAATTACAATGCTTGTAATTATCATTTTCCTGCTTATTGTTATTGCTGTACTTGCAAGTGTGGTTACCGGTACGGCCAAATGGCAGAATATGCAACTGAAAAATTCCGGCGCTATAAAAACAGTGATCGGTATTTTGTTCCTTATTTCTCCTGCATTAGTTTCGGCTCAGGATGCAGCAACTTCTTCTGCTGAAACTTCTTCAATTGCAGGACTAACTGAAACTACATTTTATTTGCTTGTAAGTGTTATTGCAATTGAGCTGCTGGTTGTTTTGCTGCTCGGTCTTTTTGTTATGAAGTTTCTGAGCAAACAAAATGTATATACAGCACAAACTGTTGCAGGTGTGGCAGGCGGTGCTGCTGTTGCACCAAAATTATCATGGTGGGAACGATTTAATGGTTTCAGACCTGCTGAACAGGAAGCTAATATTGACCTTGGGCACGATTATGATGGTATTCGTGAACTTGATAATAAACTTCCAGGCTGGTGGCTTTGGGGTTTTTATCTCACCATTATTGTGGCAGTTGTTTACTTCTATCGTTACGAAATTTCGCATGCAGGTCTTTCAAGTAAACAACAATATGAACTTGCTGTAAAAGAAGCTGAAGAAGCACAGAAAGCTTATCTGGAAAAAGCCGGAAACAAAGTGGATGAAAATACTGTTACACTTTTAACCGATGCTGCTGCGATCAGTGCAGGTAAAGCCAACTTTGAAAAAACATGTGCTACCTGTCATGGTGCAAATGCACAAGGTAACATCGGGCCAAATCTTACTGATGATTACTGGCTGCACGGCGGAAGTATAAAAGATGTGTTTAAAACAATTAAATACGGATGGCCTGATAAAGGTATGCAGAGCTGGAAAGATCAGTATTCGCCCATGCAGATTGCACAACTGGCAAGCTTTATCAAATCTCTTCACGGAAGCAATCCTGCTGGTGCAAAAGAAAAGCAGGGTGAGCTGTATAAAGAAGATGGTGCTGCACCGGCAAAAGATTCAACTGCTGCAAGTGTAACAAAAGATACAACCGCAGCTAAAAAATAGAAATAACTTCGGCAAAAAAATTATGGCAGAGTCAGAAATAAAAACACAGGAATCGTTCAGAGACAGAATTGGAACGGTAGATGAAAGAGGGCACAGGAACTGGATTTATGCTTTAAAACCCAAAGGAAAGTTTTATAACATAAGAACTTACGTAAGCTGGTTTTTCTTTCTGGTTTTTCTGGCTCTGCCTTTTATTTACGTAAACGGAAGGCCGTTGTTTATGTTTAATGTTCCGAAAGCGAAGTTTATCATTTTCGGGCATATTTTCTGGCCACAGGATTTCTTCATCTTTGCTATTTTAATGATCACTTTCGTAGTATCGATTGTATTGTTTACATCGGCATTCGGAAGGCTTTTTTGCGGATGGGTTTGCCCTCAAACGATTTTTATGGAAATGGTTTTCCGTAAAATAGAATATGCTATTGAAGGCGATGCTCCACAACAAAGGTTACTGGCAGCAGCACCCTGGACAACTGAAAAAATTATTAAAAAGCTTTCCAAGCACATCATTTTTTATGTGCTTGCGTTTATTATTGCCAACATTTTTCTTGCATACATTATTAGTGCTAAGGAATTGTGGGAAATGATTCAGCACCCATCTGAAAACGTAGGATCATTAGTTGCTTTAATGATTTTCAGTGCCGTGTTTTATGGTGTATATGCGTTCTTCAGAGAGCAGGCTTGTATTGTTGTTTGTCCTTATGGAAGATTGCAGAGTGTTTTGCTCGACAGGAATTCAATGATTGTTGCATACGATTATAAGCGTGGTGAAGAGCGAAAGAAATTCAACAAAAAAGAAGAACGTACAGCAGGTGATTGTATTGACTGTAAGCAATGCGTAAAAGTTTGTCCTACGGGAATTGATATCCGTAACGGTACACAAATGGAATGTGTAGGCTGTACAGCCTGTATAGATGCATGCGATGGCATGATGGACAGTGTAGGCTTTGAACGTGGCCTTATCCGGTATGCAAGTGAAAACGGAATTGCCAATCACGAAAAGCTTCAATATACACGCCGTATGCGTATGTACACGGCATTACTTGTAGTACTGGTCAGTTTGCTTACAATTCTTTTGTTATCACAAAAAGATGTAAAAGCAACTGTTCTCCGTTCATCAGGGTTGCTTTACCAGGAAAGAGGAGCCGATAGTATCTCTAACCTTTATAACATTAAAGTATCTAACAAAACAATGGAAAACATTCCATTGACCGTTAAGCTTGAAGGAATGGATGGCAGCGTACAAATGGTTGGTGATTACGTTCATGTAAAAGCTGAAGAGCAGGGACAGGGATCGTTCTTTATCATTTTACCAAAGAAATCGATCCAGTTACGGAAAACTCCGTTAAAAGTGGCTATATATAACGGGAATAAGAAAATTGATGTACTAAAGACTAATTTTCTCGGGCCTGTTTATGGTAAGTAAATAACAATCATCAATACAGAAGAATGAAACTGAACTGGGGTCATAAACTCACCATTGGTATTATTTTATTCATGGGCTTTATTTTCTTTCTTGTATATAAATCAGTGAATACAAATTATGATTTAGTAAGCAAGGAATATTATAAAGATGAATTGCAGTACCAGGATGTAATTGATGGTACAAACAGGGCAAACAAGCTAAGTTCAGCTTTGATTATTAAAGAAGACAGTGGAAAAATAATTTTGCAGTTTCCTGTAGAAATGAAAGGCAGGAAGACAGACGGTAAAGCATGGTTTTATTGTCCATCAAATGCAGGAAAAGATAAGAAATTTGCTTTGGAGCTGAACGAAAACGCATTACAGATTTTGCCTTCCGGGCAATTATCGGCAGATAATTATATAGTGAAAACTACGTGGACTACCGATGGCGTAAGTTATTACAATGAGCAGCCATTAACTGTAAAATAATGTTTGAAGCTTTAACAGCAGGATTATTACTTGGCACATTCAGCAGTTTACATTGTGTTGGAATGTGCGGACCCCTTGCGCTGGCTTTACCGGTACAGCACCTTCCATTATGGCAGCAGCGTGTTGCAGCTTTTTCCTATAATACAGGCCGCATTATTACGTATTCAATTCTTGGGTTGCTGTTTGGTATTGCAGGCCGCACAGTTTATATGGCAGGGTTTCAGCAATGGCTTTCAATTATTACAGGAATTGTTATTCTCGTTTTTATTGTACAATATTATTTTTTACGATACACCTGGCAACCCAAATGGTCGCAGAAATTAAATGCTTTTGTTCAGCAATTATTGATCCGTCTTTTAAATAAAGAAAAAAAATCGTCATTTCTTTTCTTTGGGATGGTAAATGGTTTACTGCCATGTGGTATGGTATATGTTGCACTTGCAAGTGCATTAAATTTTAGTCGTGTTGAGCAGAGTATATTGTTCATGACTGCATTTGGTGCCGGTACTTTGCCTTTAATGCTGCTGCTTGGCATTGCAGGAAACAGACTTGCATTTTCTGTAAGAAAAAAAATTAAAAATGCAGTGCCTTATCTGATGACGATAATGGCATTTATTCTCATTCTTCGAGGAATGAATCTTGGTATTCCCTACATCAGTCCGGTGCTTGCAAATGCACCAGCAGACGCTATAAACTGTCACTAAAAAGCAGGATACAGGCCATGATGAGTATCAGCATGGGTAGTGACGTTTGTTATTAACATCCAATGGCGAGGTTTTTAGATTTGCTAATCGGGATGAAATAAAACCGCATTCCTTTAAAAACGATGTTTATTACTATGGCTTTAAATAGAAAGATTCTTCAGTACCGGCACGAAAGCGATACGTGGAAGCGATACCTGCAGTTTATTCAGCAGGAGAACAACCATTTGAAGAATAGGCTGTCGCAGGTGTTACAGGCCGACACAGACCATGATTTTTTGGAGCGTGCTGAGTATTTTCAAAACAAATTTATTACCGAAGATGATACTGTAAACATGCTTCGTCAGGATATTCATGAACTTGATCAACTGCTGTCGAAAGAACTACAGGAAGAAAGTTCTGTAACAAAAGATATCCAGAAAAAACTTAAAAAAATGAACAAGGATATGGATATTGTTGAAAAGCAATTCAGCAAGCTGAAATCTGATTTCAATCTGTATCTTTCCGAGTCTATCTAAATTCCAATTCCTTTTCTGAAGAACTAACTTATTAAATTAATGCCCCGTTTTTGCGGGGCATTTTCTTTTAAATTCTTTTTAAGAAAACAATGTAAGTGGGAAAGTGATCGCTGTATCCGCCACGGTAAGTATTGCCATCCCATGTACGCATGGGGTAGCCTTTATATTTACCTACGTTTTCAACCATGTATTCTTTATTGAAGATGTGTTGCTGGTAAAAAAAGAACCCTTTTTGTTCTTTGTTAAGCCAGGGGTATGAAATAAGTATCTGATCGAATAAGCCCCATGCGTCCTGGTAAGCCAACGTGCCGATTCCTTTCTTATATAGTTCCATCCAGGGATTAAACATTCCGCCTTGTTTTACATCTTCTTTTTTGCCCTTTGCATTTATTACTTTGGTTACACTTTTATTAATCGGGTCATCATTCAAATCGCCCATAACAATAAACTTGGCATCGGGTTCAATTTTTAAAATTGAATCTATGTGATTACGGCAAACCTGTGCGGCTGCTTCTCTTGCCGGAGCACTTCTTTCTTCTCCTCCGCTGCGGCTGGGCCAGTGGTTTACATACACGTAAATTGTTTCGCCGTCAAGTTTTCCTTTCACCCATAATATATCCCTGGTGTAATACGCATCTTTTGTACCACTTGGCAGCTTTACAAAAAGTTTATCGCTTGCTTCAACAGTAAAATATTTTGGATTATATAGCATTGCCACATCAACACCTCTGGCATCTCTTGAATCGTAATGTACAATTTGGTAATTTCTTTTTGCAAGCAGTTTATGATGAATCAGATCATTCAGTACTGTATCGTTTTCTATTTCTGCTACGCCAAGTATTGCAGGCCCGTCGGCATTAAGATCTGTTCCCATTTGAGAAATTACAGTTGCAAGATGCTGTACTTTATCCCAATAAATGGAACTGTTGTAGTTTTTAGGCCCGGCTGGTGTAAATTCATCATCATTTACAGCAGGATTATCAGTTGTATCGTAAAAATTTTCAAGATTATAAAAACCTGCAATGGTAACTTTGTATTGCTGTTTTCCTGATTGAGCATGAACGAAACCAACTGAAATCAGTAATAAAACCAGTAAAATGTTAATTCTTGTCATATAGCCAAAAATAAACAGCAAACATAGTAACAAAACGGTTCTTACAGATCAAACAAGCTGTTTAAGGGAAAAATAATATGTGTGATTATTTTTATTTTGATGTATGCTCAAAGTGACTGATTTTCGCACATTCAAACCAGAGTTACATGCTAAAAACAAAACTGCTGCTTTTGTTCCTGTGTGCCGGAACCTTTGTTTATTCGCAGCAAAAGAATTCTACAGACACACTACCCACCAGGGATACAACGGTAGAGGAACTTAAAGAAAGTGTGCTGGAAAATATTCCTGTTGTTTCATTGGATGATAATGATCTCGGTGATGCAAGTTCTCAGAATGTTTCCTCTCTTCTTACAGCTGGTCGTGATCCCTTTTATTCGGCAGCTTCATTTAATTTCAGTGCTGTGCGTTTCCGCATCCGTGGATATGATGCCGATCTTTTCGGCACGTATATGAACGGAATACCGATGGAAAATCTGGACAACGGGTTTACTCCTTATGGTTTATGGGGTGGTTTAAACGATGTTTTCCGTAACCGTGATGTTTCTATGGGGCTTCGGTACAACACGTACACTTTTGGCGATATTGGAAGTAATACCAATATTGATGCAAGAGCAAGTAAACAGAGGGCGCAAACAAGTTTAAGCTACGCTTATTCAAACCGTAACTACAATCATCGTATAATGCTTACGCATTCTACCGGTATGAGTAAAAAAGGATGGGCGTTCTCTTTCAGTGGCAGCCGCCGCTATTCAGATGAAGGATTTGTTCCCGGTACGTATTATAATGGCTGGAGCTATTTTGCAGCAGTTGATAAACGTATTGGCCAACGCCATCTGTTGTCACTGGTTGCTTTTGGTGCACCTACAGAAAGTGGCAGGCAGGCAGCTTCTGTAATGGAAATGCAGGACCTTGCTGGTACGCATTATTATAATCCTTACTGGGGTTATCAAAACGGAAAAGTCAGGAATTCAAGTGTTGCAAAATCGCATCAGCCTTATGCAATTTTTACACATGATTTCCGCATCAATAATAAAACTTCGCTTGTAACTGCATTTGGTTACTCTTTTGGCAACAGAAGTACAACAGCGCTCGACTGGTATAATTCAGCCGATCCACGTCCTGATTATTACCGTTACCTTCCAAGTTATTACAGGGCAAATGGCGATACATTGCAGGCTGATCAGATGGAAACTGCAATGCGTAATGATATTAACCTCCGCCAGATTAACTGGGCAAAACTTTATCTTGCCAATAAGAGTAATACAGAAACAATTACGAATGTAAATGGTATTGCCGGAAATAATGTAACTGGTCACCGTTCACATTACATTATTGAGGAAAGAGTGATTAATACACAGCGCTTCAACTATAATACAGTGCTGAATGCAAGAGCAGGAGAACATGCTGATCTTACTTTCGGAGCTGCGTATCAGTGGCAGAAAAATAAATACTACAAAAAGGTAAATGATTTACTGGGTGGTGATTTTTATGTTGACCTGAACCAGTTTGCAGAAAGAGATTTTCCATTGAATCCTAATGCAAATCAGAATAACCTGTTATCTCCTAACAGAATATTAAAAGTAGGAGACAAGTTTGGCTATGATTATGATATGTACATGAACAGAGCTGCTGCCTGGGGCCAAGGAGTGTTTAAGTTTAATAAGGTTGATTTATTTGCAGCGGCTGAGTTATCTCATACACAGTTTTTCAGAGATGGCCATACTGTTAATGGATTATTCCCTGATAATTCTTTTGGTATAACTAAGAAAAATAACTTTACAAATTATTCTCTTAAAGCAGGCATTACTTATAAGCTCAACGGACGTAACTACTTTTATCTGAACGGAGCTTATTTAACCAAAGCCCCTTATTTCGATAATATTTATATTTCGCCACGTACAAGAGATTTTCAGCAGGAAAATCCTCAGAGTTCAATTGTACAGTCGGCTGAGGCAGGTTATGTACTCAATAGCCCTAATTTGAAAATAAGACTTACAGGTTATTACACAACCTTCCAGCATGAGTATAATGTGATTTCATTTTATCATGATGATTACCGCAACTTTGTAAATTATGCTTTAAGCAATATTGATAAAGTTCATTTTGGTGGAGAGTTCGGATTTGAAGCAAAAATTATAGGAGGTTTATCAATAAATGGCGCTGCATCAGTTGGCCGTTATTATTACGACAGTCGCCAGCAGGCCGATATTACACTTGACAACAGTTATGCACCACTGGGTTCAGAAACTGTGTTCAATAATAATTACAGAGTTGCTTCTACTCCACAAGAAGCTTACAGCTTTGGATTGAACTATCGTTCTCCCAAATTCTGGTATGTAAGCTTAACCGGAAATTATTTTGATCAGATGTGGCTTGATTTCAATCCTATCCGCCGTACACAAAGTGCAGTAGATGGCCTGGAATATAAAAGCGATCTGTGGAATTCAATTCTGCAGCAAACACAATGGGATCCACAGTACACTGTTGACTTCTTTGGAGGTTATTCGTGGAAACTGCCGGGAAAAATGGAAATCAATCACAAGAGCACATTTCTTGTATTTAATCTTGGTGTAAATAATATTCTTGATAATAAAGACATTATTACAGGAGGTTATGAACAACTGCGTTTTGATTTTGAAAACAGGGATATAAATAAGTTTCCTCCTAAAGTATATTATGCTTACGGGTTAAACTTTTTTGCGAGTGCAACACTTCGCTTCTAAAAAATATTTTAAAAATGACTACTAATAAAAGAAATATGAAAAAAGTGAATATCGGGTTAAGCAGTCTGCTGATGCTGTTAACCACAGCTTTTATCCTGAACTCCTGTAACAAAAAATTTGATGAGCCGCCAGCTCCGACAGATCCGGCTCTAACAGTTACGCATACTATTAAACAATTGAAGGCTATGCATACTGTTACAGGAGCATATGATGTGATTAACAGCGATGTAATTGTTGCAGGTGTGGTTGTGGCAAATGATAAAAGCGGCAACCTGTATAAAGAAATTTATATTCAGGATGAAACGGGTGGAATTAATGTACAGCTCGATGCTACAGGTCTTTACAATTCGTATCCTGTTGGCCGTAAAGTTTATATCAAGTGCAAAGGACTTTGTTTATCCGACTATAACAAACTTCCTCAGCTTGGCGTAAAGGCAACTGTTGCAGGTTCGCCCTCACTTGAAGCAATTGCATCAAACCTCATTGATCAGTATCTGTTTGGGGGCACTCTGAATAATCCTGTTACACCTAAAGTTGTTACATTGAGTCAGCTTACAACAAATATGAGTGATGATTATCTCGGCACACTTATTCAGCTAAACAACTATGAATTTATTACTTCTGATACAAGCAAAACATTTTCGGACACTTCTTCTTATAAAAGTTCAGTAAATCTTACAGTTAAAAACTGCCAGGCAAGCTCATCAGTCATTATCCGCACAAGCGGGTATGCAAATTTTGCAGGTGTAAATGTGCCGAACGGTAACGGAACATTGTATGCTATTTATACTATTTACGGAACAACGAAACAGTTGATTATCCGTGATACATCTGATGTGAATTTCACAGGCATTCGTTGTGGCCAGGGTGCAACTACAGTAATGAATATTTCAGATTTGAGAGCCTTGTACACCGGAACCACAACAATGGCTCCTGATGGTAAGCGTATTTCAGGTATTGTTATCAGCGACAGAACAACTTCAAACCTGAATGCACAGAATATTGTTTTGCAACAAGGAAACGGACTTTCCGGTATTCTTGTACGCTTTGATGCGGCACATAGTTTTAACCTTGGCGATTCAATTGACGTGAACGTATCACAACAGGAACTTTCTGAATTCAATGGATTATTACAGGTTAATCTTGTTCCTTTAAATTATGCAACTGTAAAAGCAAGCGGCAAGTCCATTACACCAAGAGTAGTTACGTTAGCTGATGTGAATAATAATTTTGAAGCATGGGAATCTACATTGGTACAAACCGGGCCTGCAGCCTTATCAGGTGGTACAAGTGGAACATACAGCGGAAGCGTAACAATGAATGATGGATCATCACTTGTGCTTTATACTACTTCAACCGCAACATTCTCATCACAAACATATCCTTCAGCCGTTACTTCTGTTACCGGATATTTAACGCAGTACACAACAACAAAAGAACTGGTAATCCGCAATCCTTTAAGTGATGTTGTGGCCGCCAGTGGTGGAAGTGGATCAGGATTGCCTTTAGCAACATCTCCTTATACTCAAAACTTTGATGGTATTACTGCCGGACTGCCAACTGGAATTTTTGTTAAGATTGGAGCTACTGCATCTTCTTTGGGAACAGGAGATATGCCTGTTTACAGTTCAGGTCTTGGTACAGGCACTTTGTGGAACCAGACAAGTGCAGGGTTAAAGAACTTTGCTTCTGCAACCGGGCTTATTGCAACTTCTGACGCTACCGCTCAGGGTGCTTCAACTAACAGAGCACTTGGTGTGCGCCAAACAAGTTCAACGGGGTATGATCCGGGTGCTTCTTATGTTTTCCGGATAGATAATACAATTGGAAAAACAAATTTCCAGATGAGTTTCCTGCTTCAATCGTTGGATAATTCAATAGGAAGAACAACTACCTGGGCTGTTGAGTATGGAATTGGAACTTCACCAACAAGCTTTACTTCTGTAACAACTTCGCCGGCTTCTCTTACTACAGGGCCATTCTTTTCAAGTACTGCTGTAACTGTAAATTTTGGAACAGCATTAAATAACCAAAGCCAACCAATATGGATTAGAATAGTTGCATTAAGTGCCACAACAGGAAGTGGCAGCAGAGCTTCAACAGCCATTGATGATCTGAGTATTACATGGAACTAATAAAACCTGAATTATAAATTAAATCCCTGGCAATAATTGTCAGGGATTTTTCTTTTTAGCGTATCTCTATCAGAAGAAATGAATCAGCCTGATTGTTTTTCTTACTTGCTTCGATTCAACAGTAAGGAAATAAACTCCCGGATTTAGTTGCGGCACTGAAAGAAGCAGTGGCTCATCAGAAAACATATTTCTTTGCTTATTGACTGCTACTATTTTTCCATTTACATCCGTAAGCCTAATCACTACATCGGTTAATGATTTTTGAGAAATAAGAGTTACTGTTTCTTTGAACGGATTTGATAAAACTTTTATGAAACTGTTTTCTCTTTCAAATTCAGGAATCGCAGTTGTTAATGCCGATAAATTATATTTTGAAAAAACCGGGTAGTGATCTGATGTATTATGGGCAGTAACATAGTCAGGAATAAGAGAAATTACATCTGTTTTTATTTGCACTGAACCTGGTACATAATACGGTTCCAGTTCATTTGAAATAATATGATTATCGATAACATTCGGGTAGTCAATCATGCTTGATTGTCCTGCAACTCCAAGAGGAAGAGTAATTGAAGAATAATGATCGGCATCTGTACTGTCCATGATAATAGGGTTGTAAGATGACACACTTGCGTTTGTATAAATACTGGTATTTAGTGCGTCGTTATAATCTCCAACCAGGATGATGTTTGAATTGGAAAAGCGAAGATCAAAACTGTCTTTTAACTCTTGGGCTCCCGCAAGCCTGCGTGTATAATCACTTTGTGTGGATCCTGCTTTACCATGAATAACAATAAAATTAATTTCTTTGCTGATGTTGTTTATTGTTGCAGTTGCTGTAAGCATATATGGAAAACGGCCCGATGCCCAGTTTGTATAAGCAGTTGAACTGCTGGTGAGCAACCCCCTTGCAGAAACATTTGAAAAAACAGATTTACGGTAAATAAATGCCAGCTTCTGGCCGGGCAACCAGTTACCGCTTGAAGGACTTGTTGCCAGCGAGCAAAACGGGCTGATATAAAAGCCAAATTCACCTGAACCGAGAAAATCAACAACCCTTCTTAAGCGCATTGTATCAACAATTTCTACAAGGCCATACAGATCGGCATCGAGCCACTTTAAAATTTTCCCGGCATTTGTTTCCTGCAGATTGTCGTCAGCAGGCCCGTTTGAAGATGAACCAAACCATTCCATGTTCCAGCTTACAACATCCAATGTGTTGCTGCTGCCCTGCGAAAAAGCAGATGTAAAAGAAAATAAACAGATTATTATTAAAATCAGTTTTTTCATAAAGAAGATGTGTTCAGCAAAAATACTGATACGGTGCTGAACAATACAAACTGCTTTTTTTTAAATAAATACTCTGTTATTATAGTTGTAATTTTCTCTGAATTCTTTTGGTGTGCAGCTTTTTTTCTTCTTAAAAATCCGGTTGAAATTGGAGATGTTGTTGAAGCCACAATTATATGCAATTTCAGAAACAGAATGGGTTGTATCAATTAATTGTCTTGAGGCATGACCAAGCCGCAGCTCAAGTAAACTGTCAATAAATGAAATGCCTGTTCTTTGTTTAAAAAACCTGCTGAACGAAACCGGGGTCATGTTTACCAAACCAGAAACTTCATCAAGTGTGATGGTTTTATGAAAATTCTGATTCATGTGGTCTAATACTTTTTCAATCCGGCGACTGTTATACGAAAGTTCAGTACTGCTGAATGTCATGTCAGACAGTGTCCTGATATTTCTTGATACAGACAGATCATGAAGTATTGATAAAAGTTCGAGAACAGAGTCGAATCCATGTTTCTGATTAAGAGCAAGAAACCGTTCGGCAAGTTGATGTGTGGTTTCTGAAGAAAACAGAATTCCTTTGGCTGAGCGTTCCAGCATTTTCCGTATGTAACTCATCTGGTTCCTGCGCAAAAATTTCTCATCAAGCAAATCTTTGTGAAACTGTATAGTTACTTCTTTGATCTCTTTGCTTTTGCATTTGTTTGTTTGCCATACATGGGGAAGATTTGATCCTACTAATACAAGTTCCATACTGTCAATTTCGCCAATGTGGTCTCCAATAACACGTTTGGCTCCTTTTGCATTCATGATAAAATTCAGTTCAATTTCTTCATGGCAGTGCAACGGGAAATCAAATTCACCTTTAACTCTTGAGAAGATAGTAAAACAGTCGCTGATTGTGAGAGGGGTTATTTCTCTCATTATGTGTTCATACATTTTAGCAAAATTGTGCCGTAAAATTACATACAATCCGATAATAAAGTACAATATTAAATTCTTTGGTAAAATGCCTTTTTTTGCCTGAAACTCTTTGCAGTAAAGGATTTTTGTGTTTTTGTTTGCAGGCTTCTGTTATAAAGTATAAAAGTATGATAATAAAGTATTAGTTTGGAATATAGTGTCATCTCTACATTTGTACAAATTATTCTTGTCATATGAGAAAGTCTCAAATTCCCCGGGCATTCGTACTAATTGCTGCGCTTGTCCTATCTGCTTTAAGTGTTTTAGCTCAAACCAAAACAATTACAGGAATTGTTACCGATCAGGCAGGCACTCCATTAAGCGGTGCAACTGTAAATGCAAAAGGAACCAAGGTTTCCACACAAACTGATCAGAATGGTAACTTCAAAATTGCCGTACCGGCATCTTCAACAAAGCTGGTTGTTTCTTATGTAGGTGCAAAAACTACAGAAGTTGCCATTGAAGGTAAGGCTGTGATTTCAGTAACGCTGGATGTTACACAAACCAAACTTACAGAAGTTGTTGTAATTGGTTATGGGCAAACAAAACGTTCAAACGTATCTACCGCTATTTCAACAGTTTCTGAAAAAGATCTGAAAAACCTTGTTGTTACTGGTGTTGATCAGGCTATTCAAGGTAAAGTTGCCGGTGTGTCTGTAACAAATAATAGCGGACAGCCAGGTGGCGGAGTTTCGGTTCGTGTACGTGGTATTACAACTATTAACAGTAACGACCCATTGATTGTAATTGATGGTGTTCCCTATTCTTCAAATCAGGTAGATAATATTGGTTACGCCGGTTTAGGAGGTGCCAATGGACAGACTGGAAATAGCCTTATGGCCACGCTCAATCCAAACGATATTGCTTCAATTGATATTTTAAAAGATGCTTCAGCACAAGCTATCTATGGTTCAAGAGCTGCAAATGGAGTGATTTTGATTACTACCAAAAAAGGTAAAAAAGGCGATGCAAAAATTACTTATGATTTTTATTTCGGCCAATCACAAATATCTAAGAAGTTAAATCTGATGAATTTGACTGAGTTTGCTCAATATCAAAATTCGCTGACATTTGATGATGGGGTAACACCTAAAATTATTGATTCAGTTGCAGAGTTTAAAGAACCTGCTATTTTAGGAGTAGGCACTGACTGGCAGGAAGCATTGTTCCGTCATGCCAACATGCAAAGTCATCAATTGAGTTTTTCAGGTGGCACCGATAAAACAAATTATTACTTGTCCTTGGGTTATTTTGATCAAGATGGTATTCTTCTCGGATCAAATTTCAAAAGATATTCTACCCGGTTTAGTATAGATAATCAGATAAAATCGTGGGCAAAAGTTGGTATGAGTTCGAACCTCTCCCGAAGTACACAGAATGTTACTTTAGCCGATGGCGCAGAAGGAACAATTTGGTGGAGTTCTATATTAAGCCCGCTGGTTCCTTTAAAAAATCTGGATGGAACATGGGCTGGGGCAAGTTCATCAACATCAGGAATATACAATAGTAATGCGTTAAACCCGGTGGCGCAGGCAAACTTGCGAGGCAATAAAACTATTATGAATAATATTTTCGGAAATGTGTATGCAGAGTTGTTGCCTTTAAAATGGTTATCATTGAGAAATGAAATTTCTTATTCGTTTGATTTCAGGAATAACGACGCATTTCAGCAATCAGCAACTATTGGAACTTATTCATTGCCAAGCATACTTTACCAGTCTCGCTCTAATTCCTATTATTATGCAATAAGAAACTATTTTACTGCAAATAAAAATTTCGGAAAGCATTATGTAAATGGTACACTTGGGCATGAAATACAATATGGATATTGGGAACAACTGGCCGGTAAAAAAGGAGGTTTAACAAATAACATTTTTGACATGAATGCCGGGGCTCCTTATGCTACAACTCCATGGGAACTGAATGGTGGAAAAAATGACTGGGCAATTGAAAGCTTTTTTGGCAGGGCCAATTATACTTATGATAACCGTTATAATGTTTCGGCAAGTATCAGAAGAGATGGGTCTTCAAAATTTGCATCTCAAAACCGTTGGGGTTGGTTCCCCGCCGTTTCTGCAGCCTGGACCGTTTCCAATGAAGAGTTTGCTAAGTCATTTGGGTCTGTTGTAAATTTTTTGAAAATAAGGGCAGGTTACGGATCAGTGGGTAATCAAAATCCTCCAAGTGGATCTCCCAATCCATTGTACAACTCTACTTTGGCCGTATGGAGTCCCGTAGGTTTCGGAACTTCTACTTATTTAAATGGTATTGCCAATCCTGATGTAAAATGGGAATCTGTAGTTTCTACTAATGTGGGTATTGATGCTGCGTTCTTCAATAATAAAATAGATATAAGTCTCGATTTGTATAAAAAATCAACAAAAGATATGTTGATTTTCAGCACAGGTTCAAACTTTTTGGGTGTAGGCGATACTTGGGACGCACTAAAGGCTCCTGTAGGTAATGCAGGAAAAATGACCAATACTGGTTTAGATTTAACTATTAATTATAATGCTGTAACTAACAAAGAATTTAGCTGGAAAATTACTGGTGTATTTTCAACTTTTAAAAACAAGTTGGTAAGTTTGGCTAATTTAACTTCTAGCCTTGATGGGAAGGTTTATTATGACAGGTATCTGATAACCCACACTACACTTAATAACTCCGTAGGTACTTTCTGGGGTTTAAAAACCGATGGCTTGTTCCGTACAGCAGAGGATTTAGCAAACAGCCTGCCGCAGTTTGGTTATGGTGTAAATAACAAAGAAACATGGTTAGGCGATATACGATTTAAAGATATCAGTGGACCGAATGGTAAACCTGATGGTATAATTGATGCAAATGACCTTACAATAATTGGCTCTCCCTATCCGAAATTTACTTACGGTTTAACCAATACGTTTAACTATAAAAATTTTGATCTGAATGTTTTCTTACAGGGCAGCTACGGTGCAAAAGTATTCAACTTTATGCGTTGGCAAACCGAAGGGATGAATAGCCCATACTGGAATCAGACAAAAGATGTGTTAAACAGATATACTGCTGCCAATCCTAACGGCACACTCCCACGTTTCACACAAACAAATGTAAACAACACCTATATCAGTGATCGTTATATTGAAGATGGTTCATACCTGCGTATTCAGAATATTTCTCTGGGATATAGAATCCCTGCCAAATATGCTGCAAAAATTTTAAATAATGCCCGTGTCTATGTTGCAGTTCAGAATTTGTACACTTTCACAAAATACAGTGGATATGATCCTGAAATTGGTGCCCTTAATAATAGTATTAAAGTGCAAAATGTAGATCAGGGACATTATCCCAATCCACGTACATACACAATGGGTGTTAATGTAGAGTTCTAAAAAATTAAATTTATTACAATGAGAAAAAAATATATATTATTTCTTGCCGGACTTATCATTGTTCTTTCGGCTTGTAAAAAATCTTATTTTGACAGTAAGGGTGCATTAGATGGAACAACTATAGCTAATTATTTTAATAATGCAGAAGATGTGCGTGCTTTTACAAGTACGTTATACAGTGGGTTGCCGTGGTCTGGATATGAAGAGCGTGCATCAACCTGTATAGCCGATGTAATGAGTGGCAATATGTACACATCCAGTAGTGATGATGCTGCGTTCTTGAATTTTACAATGGCATCAACTTCAAGTTATCTCTCAGCTTCCTGGAATGCATTGTATAAAGTTGCAGGTTGGGCAACTGCCGACAGGAATGCCTTGGAATTGAAAAAAACAATGGGCGGAAGTGCATCATATATTGATCCGGGAATTGCTGAATGTGATTTTATGATCGGAACTGCATATTTCTTTTTAGCTCGTGCTTGGGGAGCTGTTCCAATTATTGAAAATCCGGGAACTGTAGCGCTAGAAGGAACATCAGGTATAACTCCTCGTTATTTACAAACTGATGTATTGAAATTTGCAATCAGTAAGTTTAAGTCGGCAATAAATATTTTGCCTGAAACAGATGTGCCTGGCAGACTTACCAAAAATTCAGCAAAGGGAATGCTGGCTAAATTATATTTATATAGAGCTACTGCTTTAGGCAGTGTTGCTGATTATGACAGTGCAAAATTATATGCAGGAGAAGTGATTAGTTCCGGTATGTATTCATTGGTTGAAGATTATGCGGCAATGTTTAATTCCAGTACATACAATAACAATTCTGAATCATTGTTCTCCATTCAGCATCAGGCTACTCAAAATCCCTGGGGTTCAGGAAATCAGAAACAACCAGATTATGGGCCTGATAATTTGCAGACTGATCAGGCTAATATGTGGGGATTATATATTCCATCGCTTGATCTTTTAAAAGCGTTTGAATCGGGAGATAAAAGACGTGCAGGATCAGTAATGGAACAAGGTTGGAGCAAGCCCTCATGGGTTCCGCAAAGATCAGGAGCTACCGTTTATAATGCTTTTATGTCTAAGGGGTATATATATGATACGCTGCAGCCTACTGACCAAGGTGGTCAAAAAAATCCAACAAGGAGTAATGTTGCAAAGTATGTAGTTGGCCCAGGTGCAAGCTACGGCAGTGAAGTGGTAGTTGGTATGAATACTGGTCAGCATTTCATGGTGCTTCGTTATGCTGATATATTACTGATATATGCAGAAGCAGTGCTGGCTAAAAATGCTTCTACATCTGATGCTGCTGCAATTAGTGCATATAACAAAGTAAGAACAAGAGCTGGGCTTTCTACAAAATCGTCCATTACACTAAGTGATATTATGCAGGAAAGAAGAGTGGAACTTGCGTTTGAAGGCGATTACTGGTTTGATATACAACGCCAGGGATTTACAAAAGCAAAAGCAATTATTTCGGTGCAAAACAGGGGGTCTGTGGATAACGCAAATTATATCACAAATTTTGTTGAATCGAAAATGTATCTGCCTATCCCCGCAGGCGAAATAGTTACAGATCCTGAACTGGCGAAAGATCCGGTTGCTTATTACAAATAATAATTAAACCAATCTTTAAAAAAATTGTATGAAATGAGCAATAAATATTTTCGTCTGATATTGTTACCGGAACAAAAAATTTATTGCGAATAACATGTGGCAATTAAAAACATTGAAAAAAATAAACACATGAAAAAATATTTTATAAACACAATTAACAACTTGCCGTTTGTAGTGATGCTTGCTGCAATTGTGCTCATTAATTCCTGCTCAAAGGATTCAGATGGTTCAAATTTTTCAAAAGCAGGTGATCCTGTCTTTGCAGCAATTAGTATTGATAGTGGAGCCAATGGTGCTTTAGTTTACATTACTGGTACAGGACTGGGTGATATGCGCAGCATTATCTTTTCCAATAAGGACGTTCCAGCATCAATAACGCCCACACTTAATACTTCTTCTTCTATTGTATTTCATGTTCCTGATACGGCTTATGGCGGCAATCAAAACATTATCCTTACAAATAGCCAGGGAAAAAGTATTACAGTGCCGTTTAAGGTGCTTGCATTTGCAACGGTTTCTTCAGTATCTCCATCTACGGACTTTGCTACGGGATCAGTACTTACTTTAACTGGTGTTAATCTGTCAGATGTAACAACGGTAAAGCTTACCGGAACAAGTGATGTTGCTACTGTTGTTTCAAAAACAAAAAAGCAACTTGTTATTCAAATGCCAAGTACAACAAAGTCCCGTTCAACACTTGACATAACAAATGCTACTGGAACTTCAACTACAACACAGGAATTTGTTAGTGTTGCAAATGCAAGAGTGGTTTATGACGATGCTTTGCAAAATGGATTTCAATCTTGGAGTTGGGGGGTTGATAAAATCAATTTTTCAAATACATCTGAAATAAAGTGTGGAAATTTTTCAATGGATGCAGGATGGACTGGCGATTGGGGTGGCTTACAGTTTGGAGGCGGCTCTATTGATCTAACAGGCATGAATTATTTAACCTTTTATGTAAAAGGCAGTGACGCAGATCAAAAATACCTTGTTTCGCTTGATTGGGCTGCATCAACAGTTATTACAGTTCCAAAAAATGTTTGGACTTATTTCCGAATAAAATTGTCAGACTTAGCGCCAAATAAAACTTCCGTAGGAACATTTATTATTCAGATTCAAGGCTCTCCTGTAACTGGCAATATTTGGGACGATATTATGTTTGTGAAATGATAAAAATTCAAAAAGTAGATAAATAAATAATTATTTAATTCTCGTTTATGCTAAACACCGCCTCTGTAATTTGGAAATGACCGGGGCGGTGTATTATTAAATTCGATAGGAATTTAAAGAGTGTATTATCGATTTTATTTTAAAGATTTCAGATTAATAGAGAGATGAATTTGTTGCGGATTTATATCAAAGTTTTTATTGCAATCAACCTGACAATTTTATCAGATGATGTAACAGCTCAGGCACAAGAAGTTTCAGATAAAAAAGCAACAAATGAAACCATTCAACTTTATAGAAGCTTAAAACTTAAGCTTCAAAACAAATTTCTTTTCGGCCACCAGGACGATCTTGCATATGGTGTAAACTGGCGTTACCAGGAAGGACGAAGTGACGTAAAAGAAGTTGTTGGTGATTATCCTGCATTGTACGGTTGGGAACTGAGTGGCATTGAACTGGATAAGCAAATGAATATTGATAGTGTTCCTTTTTCAAAAATAAAACAGTTCATTCAGGAAGGTTATCAAAGAGGAGGAGTAATCACAATCAGTTGGCATGCAAACAGTCCGCTGGGCGAGAATAAAACAGCTTGGGATACAACAAAAGGAACGGTTACTTCAATATTGCCTGGTGGTGTAAACCATGAACTTTATAAATCATGGCTTAATAAGGTTGCAGACTTTTTTCAATCATTAAGAGGTACTGAAGGAGAAGCTATTCCTGTATTATTCAGACCATTTCATGAACTTACCGGCAGTTGGTTCTGGTGGGGAAAAAATGAATGCAATGCTGAAGAATATAAGGCATTATGGCGTTTTACTTTCAGGTATATGACGGAGGAAAAGAAGTTGCATAATTTAATCTGGGTATATAATACTTCAGATAACTTTCTTTCAAAACAGGAGTTTCTTGAGCGTTACCCCGGCGATGATGTTGTGGATGTCTTGAGTTTTGATGCTTACCAGTATGGAAATCCAAAAGAATCGGGTGGGTTTGTAAAAAAAGTAAATGGTTTGATGAAGATTGTTTGCGAAACGGCAACAGAAAAAAATAAAGTTGCAGCGCTTGCCGAAACCGGTTATGAAGCAATACCGCAAAAAAACTGGTGGACTGAAGTACTTTTAAAAGCAATAGGAAACAATAATGTATCTTATGTAATGGCCTGGCGAAACCATGGGTTTCATGCAGGCATGAACAAGATGCACTATTATGCACCGTTTAAAGGACAGGTATCATCCCCGAACTTTTTCATTTTTTATAAAAGCAGCAAAACAATTTTCGAATCAGATGCGAGGGCATTAAAACTTTATAGTGTTTTTAGCAATCTATAGTAGCAATTAAGCGGGCTGATTCTTCAGTCTGCAATTTTTTTAAAAGTAACAATTCAAATGAAGTTAAGTGTTTATGATATTGGTATAGTTATTCTTTATCTCATTTCGATGGTTATGCTGGGGTGGTTTCTCAGGAAAAAAGCCAGGCAAAACAAAGAAAGCTATCTGATGGGAGGTAAAAAACTTCCCTGGTACCTATTGGGGATGAGTGATGCATCCGATATGTTTGATATAAGCGGTACAATGTGGATGGTGGCTTTATGTTTTGTGTACGGTCTAAAAAGCATCTGGATTCCCTGGTTGTGGCCGGTGTTTAACCAGGTGTTTAATATGATGTACCTGAGCAAGTGGTTGAGAAGATCAAATGCAAACACCGGTGCGGAATGGTTGGGAACAAGGTTTGGACTTACAGGTAAAGGTGTAAAAGGATCGCACAGTATTGTTGTTGCATTTGCATTAATTGGTTGTCTTGGTTTTCTTGCATATGGTTTTGTAGGTCTTGGAAAGTTCATCGAAATATTTGTGCCATGGAATATCGTTAAACCTTATATCCCGTTTGATATTCCTTCTCATTATGTGGCACATTTCTATGGCATTGTGTTTACACTCTTCGCAATGTTTTATTCCATCCTTGGAGGCATGCACAGTATTGTACTGGGCGATTTAATTAAGTATGCAATCATGACGATTGGATGTATTGCCATTGCTGTTATTGCAATGATTCATCTCAATGGACATTCATTAAATGTTCCTGTAGGATGGAGCAACCCCTTCTTTGGCTGGAAATTGAATCTGGATTGGACCGGAATTATTAATGATGCTAATAAAAAGATTTCAAGTGATGGGTACGGACTATTTGGCTTGCTGTTTATGATGATGTTGTTTAAAGGCGTTTTTTCTGCAGCAGCCGGGCCTGCGCCTAATTACGACATGCAGAAAATACTTTCAACAAAATCGCCAAAAGAAGCCTCGAAGATGACAGGTTTTGTTTCTATCATTTTATTGCCTGTACGTTATGCAATGGTGATAGGATTAACGGTACTTGGATTATTGTATTACAACCAGCTTCAGCTCAGCGACGGAAATGGCGGAGTTGATTTTGAACGTATTCTGCCAGGAGCAATAAATAATTTTCTTCCGGTAGGAATTTTAGGGCTTGTACTTACAGGATTGCTTGGAGCTTTTATGGGTACATTTTCCGGAACACTGAATGCGGCACAGGCATACATTGTGAATGATATTTATCTAAAATATATTAATCCATCTGCAACAACTAAAAAGGTAATAACAATGAATTACGTAGTTGGTGTTGTTGTTGTTGCAACGGGTATTATACTTGGTTTTTTTGCAAAAGACGTAAATAGTATCCTGCAATGGATTGTTTCAGGTTTGTATGGGGGATATATTGCAGCGAATGTACTGAAATGGTACTGGTGGCGTTTCAATGCCAATGGATTTTATATTGGAATGCTTACCGGTGTTGCGGGTGCGCTTGTATTTTCAAGGTTATTTACAGGAATTGAATTTTTATACTATTTCCCGTTGCTGTTTTTGTTATCAGTAGCAGGAAGTTTAATCGGAACTTTTACAGCACCTCCAACAGAACAAGAGATACTGAAAAAGTTCTACGGTACTGTTCGCCCCTGGGGCTTCTGGAAACCTGTTCATGAACAGGTGGTGAAGGATGATCCTTTATTTGAACCAAATAAACGGTTTAAGCTGGATATGTTCAATGTGGCACTTGGTATTATTGCTCAATTATGTATGACGATATTGCCTATGTACATTGTTCTTTCGATGCACTTACCATTACTTATCACAATAATTATTTTAACCCTGATTATACTCATCCTGAAAAAAACATGGTGGGATAAATTAGAAGATTGATCACTGTAATCCGATTGTTATGGATAAAAATTTTTACAATCGCCTGGAAAATCTGAAGCGGAAGTATGAAACTCTGCTTAACAGAAAAAATGAAATAGCTGAAGATGGAAACGGAATTCTCAATCGTTATAAATTTCCGGTACTAACGGCAGAGCATACGCCATTTATCTGGCGGTATGATCTGGATATTGAAACTAATCCGTACTTAATGCAGCGTTTTGGAATAAATGCGGTATTTAATGCCGGGGCAATAAAATGGAATGATAAATATATTCTTGTTGCAAGGGTTGAAGGAGCTGACAGAAAATCTTTTTTCGCAGTGGCAGAAAGTCCTAATGGAATTGACAATTTCAGATTTCATGACTACCCGGTAAATATGCCTGAAACGGATGTGCCTGATACGAATATATATGATATGCGGTTGGTGGCACATGAAGACGGGTGGATTTATGGTTTGTTCTGCACTGAGCGTAGAGATCCGGCAGCACCTGTTACCGACCAGTCTTCTGCAATTGCACAATGTGGTATTGCACGCACTAAAGATTTTAAAAACTGGGAGCGTTTGGATGATTTAAAAACACCATCACCTCAGCAGCGGAATGTTGTACTGCATCCTGAATTCTTTAAGGGTCATTATGCCTTTTATACAAGGCCGCAGGATAAATTTATTGATGCAGGTAAAGGTGGTGGTATTGGATTTGGATTAAGCAACAATATAAATCATGCTGTAGTGGAAAAAGAAGAGGTAATTGATCCGAAAGTTTACCACACAGTTTATGAAATGAAAAACGGGCTCGGTCCGGCACCTATTAAAACAGAAAAAGGATGGCTGCATCTTGCACATGGTGTGCGTAATACCGCTGCAGGTTTGCGATATGTGTTGTATATGTTTATGACAGATCTGCATGATATCACAAAAGTGATTTACAAACCAGCCGGTTACTTCATGGCTCCTGAAGGCGAAGAACGGATTGGAGATGTTTCAAATGTTGTATTCAGTAACGGATGGATTGCAGATGATGATGGCACAGTGTTTATTTATTATGCATCTTCCGATACAAGAATGCATGTGGCAACAACAACGATTGATCGGTTGCTTGATTATGTGATGAACACTGCACCTGACGGGTTTACTTCCGCCAAAGCAGTTCAAACAGTAAATCAACTGATTGATAAAAATCTTTCAGTAAAAACAGTGGCCTCCGATCATAAAGCAAATGCTTCGCTTGGATAATGATTGTGCTAAATGAAGATATAAAGCAGGAATTGTTGTTGCGATATAAAGCAGAAATGAAGGAAGAACTGAATGATATTCTTTCTTATTGGATGAATTATACGGCAGATGAACTTCATGGTGGTTTTTGCGGAAGTGTAAATAACCGGAACATTGCTGATGAATCAGCGCCAAAGGGAATCGTTCTTCATGCAAGAATATTATGGAGCTTTTCTGCGGCTTACGGTCTTGCAAAACAGGAAGAGTATTTTGTATTTGCACAAAGAGCGTATCATTATATTTCTGAATTTTTCTTTGATCATGAATTTGGCGGAGTCTATTGGTCGGTTGAAGCTGATGGGAAACTGCTCGATGGAAAGAAGCAGGTTTATGGCCTGGCATTCTGTATTTACGGACTTGCAGAATATTATAAAGTAAGTAATAATTCTTCTGCTCTCGCCAAAGCAATTGAATTGTATAAACTGATTGAACAATATAGCTTTGATGAAGTGAAGAACGGCTATATAGAAGCTTTTACAAGAGAATGGAAAGAAATTGATGATCTGCGTTTAAGTGAAAAAGATCATAACGAACGCAAAACTATGAACACACATTTGCATGTGATAGAAGCGTATGCAAATCTTTTTTCTGTGTGGCCGGATGATGAATTAAAAAACAGGATTATCAATCTGCTCCATTTGTTTGATAAATATTTCATCAACAAAAACAATTACCACCTGAATCTTTTTTTTGATGATGACTGGAAACTGAAATCTTTTTTACAGTCTTATGGTCATGATATTGAAGCTGCATGGTTATTGCAGCAATGTGCTGAAATCATCAATGATGAAAAATGGATGCAGGCGTTTACTCACCATGCTTTACCAATTGCTGATGCAGCAGCAGAAGGATTGGACAAAGATGGTGGTTTGTGGTATGAATATGAGCCGGCAGAACGACATCTGATCGCTGAAAAACATTCATGGCCACAGGCAGAAGCAATGATTGGATTTTTCAACGCTTACCATGTATCAGGCAATGAAAAGTATTTACAACAATCAATTCATAGCTGGGAATTTGTAAAAAATTATATCAGGGATAAGAAAGGTGGAGAATGGTTTTGGGGAGTGAATAAGGATTACAGTATAATGGAAAAAGACAAAGCCGGTTTCTGGAAATGTCCTTATCACAACAGCCGTGCCTGTATTGAATTAATAAAACGGATTAGCAATACGTAAACTGATTTATATGTTCATCAAACGATTAGCTATTGCATTTTGTGTAATAAGTGCAATGTGTTTTAATACATTTTCTTCCTGTAAAAAACCAAAAGTTACACCAACGCCTGTTGATACTACAACTGTGCAGCCACAGGTTGATCCAGCACTTGCCAATACAATCGGTTTTTTTATGGATGATTGGGAAGCAAAGAATTTTACAACACCCACATCGTTTACAAATATTGCTGCTCCAACTGCTTCAGGTGTTACCGTTACAATTGACAGGAGTAATGTAATTACAAAAATTCCACGTTCTATTGCCGGAAATAATTCAAATATATGGATGACACAGATTGTTACTGAAGCTGACCTGATGGATTACATTACAGCACTGCATCCACATATCATCCGTTTTCCCGGAGGAAGTATCAGTGATGTTTTTTTCTGGAATGCACAGGCAAACACCCCTCCTGCTGATGCTCCTTCACAATTGATTGCTGCTAACGGTACAAGTTCAGCCGCAGGTTTCTGGTATGGAAAAAATACAGCAAGTTGGACGTTCTCTGTTGATAATTATTACAACATGTTGCAGCAAACGGGCAACCAGGGAATGATCACCATTAATTATGGTTATGCCCGCTATGGAACAGGAACAAACCCTGTTGCTGCTGCTGCGCACCTTGCAGCCGATTGGGTTCGTTATGATAATGGCCGCACAAAGTATTGGGAAATTGGTAATGAAAATTTTGGCGATTGGGAAGCCGGTTACCGCATTGATGTTGCTAATAATAAAGATGGACAACCGGAATATTTATCAGGCGCAGTTTATGGTCAGCACTTTAAAGTGTTTGCCGATTCAATGAAGAAGGCTGCACAGCAGATTGGTAAAACAATTTACATTGGTGCTGTGACATCTGAATCTGCACCATTAAGCTGGTGGACTACAACTGCTAAAAACTGGAACAGTGGTTTGTTTGCAAATGCAGGCAATACGCCTGATTATTACATTGTACATAATTACTACACCGATTACCAGACCAACGCAACAGTTGATCATATTTTAGGTACACCACAAACTGTTACACAAACTATGATGGATTATGTAAAACAATCCATCAGCAATGTTGGCTTAACACAAAAACCGGTTGTGCTGAATGAATGGAATATTACTTCGTCAGGATCAAAACAACAGGTATCGCATATCAACGGCATGCATGCTGTGATGGTGTTGGGCGAAGCATTAAAAAATAAATTCGGAATGACGTCAAGATGGGATATGGCGAATGGATGGAGTAATGGTGATGATCATGGTATGTTTAATATTGGTGATGAACCTGATGGTGTGCCAAAATGGAATGCACGTCCCGCATTTTATCACATGTATTTTTTCCAGAAATATCTGGGCGACAGGTTGGTTTCTTCCACTTCCACATCTGCAGATATTGTAAGCTATGCCTCGTCTTTTTCATCGGGCGAAACTGCAGTTGCATTACTCAACAAAGGAACCGATTCAAAATCGGTTGAAATTGGATTTAAAAATTTTAAAAAAGGATCAAGATTTTACTGGTACACTTTAACAGGTGGTGATGATAATGGAGATTTTTCAAGAAAGACATTTGTAAACGGATCTGGTCCGGCTTACGCATCAGGTGGCCCTGCAAATTATAAAACCATTACACCCAATTCAGCATTAACAACTGAGGGTGTAAGAGTGATTGTTCCGGCTCGTTCTTCTGTTTTTGTTGTGGTGGCGAAATAATAAGAACAATATATTAGCATTGATTTTGAAATAAATGATTTATGAAACGTATTTACAAAGCATCGGCATTTTCTTTTTTCCTGATATTATTATCGCTTAATGCAGTTGCACAATCTTCATCAGTTAAATCAACAGCAAACGGAATTATTGTATATCCCGATCCGCATGTTTCTGGAAATATAAAGCAGGTTCAACTGGTAGTGATGAACGACCAGGTGATTCGTGTGATTGCTTCACCGGAAATCAATCAGCCGCAAACAAAAAGTTTGATTGTTGTGGAGCAACCATCAACAGTACAATTTACAGTTACACAGAATAAAGATTTTGTTCAGTTAGGAACTGCTGATGTAAATGCAAGAGTAAATCTTTCAACAGGTGCGGTGAGTTTTTATGATAAAAAGGATCTGTTGATTCTTGCTGAGAAAAATTTTAATGGCCGGAAAATTGAACCGGTTATGCTGGAAGGACAAAATCTCTACTCACTCAAACAAATGTTTGAAACTGCAGATGATGATGCGTATTATGGCTTGGGTCAGCACCAGGATGATGTGTGGAATTATAAAGGACGACAAACTGTTTTCTTTCAGAACAATACTGAAATTGCCATTCCTTATTTAGTATCAGTAAAAAATTACGGCATACTCTGGGATAATTATTCGTACAGCAAAGCAGGTGATGTTCGTCCTTTTCAGCAATTATCAGCATTGCATTTGTATGATAAAAACGGAAACTCTGGTTGGTTAACCGCATCTTATGCAAACGATAAAGAAAAACCTGCTGATGTATTGTTTGAAAAAGCAGAATCAGAAATCTGGTATCCGTTTATGAATGATACCAAACAGAAACTGCCAAAAGAATTTGCAATCGAAAAAGGAAGTATCACCTGGCAGGGAAGTATAGCTGCAAATGAAACAGGCAACTACCAGTTTAAATTTACATATGGGGGCTATTTAAAATGCTGGGTTGATGGAAAGCTGATATTTGATAAATGGCGCCAGCAATGGAATCCCGGAACTGCATTAATGGATCTTAATTTGCAGAAAGATAAAAAAGCTGCCATCAAAATTGAATGGATTCCTGATGGTGGTGAATCATATATCTCAGCATCATTTTTACCACCTCCCACTAAAGAAGAAGCGAATACATTTTCTTTTGCTTCAGAAGCAGGACGGAAAATTGATTATTACTTTGTTCTTGGTAATAATATGGATGAAGTGGTGAAAGGTTATCGGCAGTTGACAGGTAAAGCTCCAATTGTTCCCAAATGGGCAATGGGTTTCTGGCAAAGCAGGGAACGTTATAAAACACAGGATGAAATTATTGCAACAGTTGCTGAATTCCGCAAGCGCAAAATTCCCATTGATAATATTGTACAGGATTGGTTTTACTGGAAAGAAAATGATTGGGGCAGTCAGCAATTTGATTTATCAAGATTTCCCAATGCAGATAGTTTAATGGATGTACTTCATAAAAAGCAACATGCACAGTTAATGATTTCAGTATGGCCAAAGTTTTATGAAGGCATTCATAACTACAATGAGTTTAACAAAAACGGATTTCTTTACACAAGAAATATTGCAGATAAACAAAAAGACTGGGTTGGTCCGGGTTATGTTTCTACATTCTACGATGTGTTTAACGACAGTGCAAGAAAAGCATTCTGGAATTTGTTAGATAAAAATTTATTCAGCAAAAAAATTGATGCATGGTGGATGGATGCAAGTGAGCCCGATATTCAATCAAATGTTTCTTATGAAAAACGAAAAGAACAAATGCACCCGCTTGCATTGGGTACAGCAGCCGAATACATAAATGCATATCCCATGATGAATGCAAGAGGAATTTATGAAGGTCAGCGTGGAAGCAATCCCAATCAACGTGTTTTTCTATTAACACGTTCGGCTTTTGCAGGTTCACAACGTTATGCTGCAAGTGTGTGGAGTGGTGATATTGGTGCACGCTGGGAAGACATGCGTACACAAATCAGCGCAGGAATGAATTATTCTATTTCAGGTTTACCTTACTGGACAATGGACATTGGCGGTTTTGCAACTGAAGTGCGTTACAATAAAATACCAATGGCTGCAAATGATTTAGAAGAGTGGCGTGAACTGGAAGCTCGTTGGTATCAGTGGGGAAGTTTTGTTCCGCTGTTCCGTTCGCATGGTCAGTTTCCATTGAGAGAAGTGTTCAATATTGCTCCTGAAAATCATCCGGCTTATCAAAGCATTTTGTATTACAACAAACTCCGTTACAGGTTGATGCCTTATATCTATTCACTTGCAGGAAGTGCTTATCACAACGATTATACCATTATGCGTGGATTAGTGATGGATTTTGCAAAAGATAAAAAGGTGTGGAATGTTGCTGATCAGTTTATGTTTGGTTCATCATTTTTAATCAATCCTGTTTATACCTACAAAGCAACCAGCAGAAATGTGTACCTGCCAGCAGGACAAGGCTGGTATGATTTATACAGCGGAAAATATAATGAAGGTGGTCAGCTGATTGTTGCTGATGCGCCTTATGAAAAACTGCCGGTATTTGTAAAAGAAGGATCTATCATTCCAACTGGTCCTGAGCTGCAGTATGTAGCCGAGAAAGCTGCTGATCCTGTTACTTTGTTTGTTTATACAGGTAAAGATGCTTCGTTTGTATTGTATGAAGATGAAGGAGTGAATTATAATTATGAAAAAGGAAACTTTTCTGAAATTCCTTTTACATGGAATGAAGAAACAAAAACATTGACTATCGGCGACAGGAAAGGAAGTTTTGCAGGAATGCTGAAGAACAGAACATTTTATGTAAAGATTATCAGCAAAGAAAAAGCTGCGCCAATGGAATTTACAATTGGCGGTGCAGATAAAAAAGTAAATTATAAAGGAAAGAAAATCATCATCAAACTCTGACTAAGAAGAAATGTACAAATGCTTTAGAGAAAATTATTTTGCTATTGTAAAAACAACAATCTTCCTGTTGCTGATGAGTTGTTTTGTTTCTGCAAAAGCACAGGAGCAATCAGCAGGTCCGAGAGAACATATTCTCATTGATGATAACTGGCGTTTTGCATTTGGTCATTTGTTCGATGCAGAAAAAGATTTCAACACCGGCACATCTTATTTTTCTTATTTATCAAAAGCGGCTTATGGCGATGGTGCTGCTGCAGCTGATTTTGATGACCGACATTGGAGAACATTAAATCTTCCGCACGACTGGGCTGTTGAACTTCCGTTCGACAGCACTGCAAGTAAAAGTCATGGTTACAAAGCCATCGGCAGAAATTTTCCATCAACAAGCGTTGGCTGGTACAGAAAAAAAATATTCATCCCCAAAACGGATGAAGGCAAACGCATTAGCATTGCGTTTGATGGTGTGTACAGGAATTTTTCTGTTTGGGTAAATGGTTTTTATCTCGGCAACGAACCAAGTGGTTACACCGGAGTTGAATACAATCTTTCTGAATACCTGAATTACGGTGGAGAAAATACCATTGCTGTGCGTGTTGATGCATCGATGGAAGAAGGATGGTTTTATGAAGGCGCAGGCATTTACCGTCATGTGTGGCTCAACAAAACGAACACTGTTCATGTAATTACAAACGGGACATTTATTACATCGCAACTGAATAACAACAATGCAACTATTGATGCAGCGGTAACTGTTATCAACGAAAGCAAAACAGTTCAGCAGTTTCATTTAAAACAAACAGTGGTTGATGCTGATGGAAATAAAGTGGCAGAAAATTCCACACAAAGTTTCAGCTTAATTGCTTTTGCACAGCAGGAAATAAAAAGTGAACTCACTGTTAACAATCCAAAACTCTGGTCGCTTGAATCTCCTCATTTATACAAACTTATTACAGAAATTATTTGTGATGATGTTCTTGCAGATAGTTATTCAACTTCATTCGGCATACGAACAATACGTTTTGATGCGAAAGAAGGTTTCTTCCTTAATTGTAAAAAAATAAAAATCACCGGAACAAATAATCACCAGGATCATGCAGGGGTTGGAATTGCCGTGCCTGATGCATTGCTGGAGTTCAGAATAAAAAAATTAAAAGAGTTTGGTTGCAATGCTTATCGCTGTTCACACAATCCGCCATCACCTGAATTACTTGATATCTGCGATCGTTTGGGGATGCTGGTGATTGATGAAAACCGTTTAATGGGAGTGAGTTCACTTCATTTTGATTATCTCAAACGTTTTATTCTTCGTGACAGGAATCATCCTTCCATCATCATCTGGAGTATTGGCAATGAAGAATGGGGTATTGAAGGAAATGAACTTGGAGCAAAGATCGCAGCCACCATGCAGGCGTTTGTAAAAACAATCGACAGTACAAGAGGAATTACTGCTGCCATCAGTGGCGGATGGCAGAAAGGAATCTCCAATGTGATTGATATTATGGGTGTGAATTATATCGGGCAGATTAACACCGATCAGCATCATGCAGAATTTCCCGATCAACCCATGTGGGGAACAGAAGAAGGAAGCACCCGTGCAACAAGAGGTGCTTATGTTAATGACGATGCAACACATACAATTGCTGCGTATGATAAAAAGCCTTTTGCAAATTTTGTTAGCATTGAAGATGGATGGAAACATTATGCTTCGAGAGATTACCTGGCTGGCATGTTTATCTGGACAGGTTTTGATTATCGTGGTGAGCCTACTCCTTTTGAATGGCCTTCTGTTACATCTTATTTTGGTATGCTTGATTTATGTGGTTTCCCAAAAGATAATGTGTGGTATTTAAAAAGCTGGTGGACGAATGATACAGTTCTTCATCTTCTCCCTCACTGGAATGACGAACGAAAAGGCGATACAATCAATGTGTGGGCTTACAGTAATTGCGATGAAGTGGAATTGTTTCTCAACAAAAAAAGTGTGGGCAAACAAACCATGCAGCACAATGGTCATCTTGAATGGAAAGTGAACTATCAGCCCGGAGTGCTTGAAGCAGTTGGTTATAAAAATGGAAAGAAAGTAAAAACAGATAAAGTAACAACAACAGGTGCAGCTTCATCAATCAATTTAACAGCAAACACTCAATCAATTGTTGCTGAAGGAAGTGATGTTGCAGTGATCACTGTTTCAGCAAAAGATAAAAATAGATTGACTGTACCAACTGCAGGCAATGAAATCTGTTTTACCATTTCAGGTCCGGGACGTATCATTGGTATTGGTAATGGAAATCCGGTTTCATTGGAAAAAGAAAAATTCATTGAAACCATTACAACTGTTGATGTGCAGTTAACAAAAGAAAAAATTGTGGATGGGGTGAATGCAGAAATGCCCGAACTGAAAAATGGATTTAATGATGCAGCATGGAATAAAGCATTTAAAGACGATCGTACAAAAGAGTTTGGCCAAAAAGCAAAATGGATTATTTATCGTGGAAGTTTTATGATGCCACAAACCGATAGTAATGCAACCATTACTTTCTTTAGCAGGAATGTTGGTGTACAGCAATCGGTTTATATCAATGGAGTCGAAGTGGCAAAGAATATTGATGGTAAAAAAGATATTGTGATTGATCGCAACCTGCTGTATCCCGGTGAAAACCTGGTTGTCATCACTGCAGCACCATTGCTGAAAAATCAACCATGGGATGTGGTGAATATGAACCCCGGTGTTTTCCAAATAATTACTCCCGTACCAGCATGGAAGCGGAAATTGTTTAATGGATTTGCACAAGTGATCGTTCAGTCAACGGGTGAGAAGGGAGAAATTATTTTAAAAGCTGAGTCGAAAGGATTACAATCAGCTCAGTTGCTGATAACAACCAGATAAGATGAGCAGATGAACATGGATATTCGGTCAAAAAATAAATCAACTTAAAATACATCAAGTCCAATTCACAAATAAATTTAAAACTGATGAAAGTTCAATTCGTTTTAATATTTGCCTCTTTATTTATTTTGAAAGCTAACGCACAAAAACCTACGGTTTCAAATGGAGCAAAAGCTGCGGCTTTGGTTAAGAAAATGACGCTTGAAGAAAAAGTGGGACAAATGACGCAGGTTACTGTTGGCGTTGTTGCTGCTAAAGTTGTCAATAATGAAGACGGTAATCTTGATCCGGTTAAATTGAAAAATGCCATCGTTAATTATAAAGTCGGTTCAATACTGAATGTAAACGACCGTGCATTAACTCCTGAAAAATGGCGTGAGCTCATTACAAAAATCCAGGACGAAACAAAAAACACCCGATTAAAAATTCCTATTCTTTACGGGCTCGATGGAATGCATGGACAAACTTATACACTCAAATCAACATTATTTCCGCAAAACATTGCCATGGCTGCAACAAGAAATCCTGAGCATGTGCGTATGGCAGCAAAAGTTGCGGCAATGGAATTACGGGCAAGTGGAGTGCGTTGGAATTTTGCTCCTGTATTGGATATCGGTCGCCAGCCGTTATGGAGCCGTTTTCCTGAAACATTTGGCGAAGATGTGTACATAGTAAAAACAATGGGTGCAACAGCAGTAAAAGCCTATGAAGAAGATGGCTTAACCAATCCAACAGCAGTTGCTGTAAGTTTAAAACATTATCTCGGTTACTCTGCACCACGCAGCGGTAAAGACCGCACACCTGCTTACATTCCTGAAATTGAATTGCGTGAATATTATTTACCACAGTTTCGTGAAGCAGTGAAAATGGGCGCAGCATCAGTCATGGTGAATAGTAGCGAAATCAACGGAACACCTGTTCATGCAAATAAATATTTACTGGTTGATGTGTTGCGCAAAGAACTTGGTTTTAAAGGTGTGGTTGTAAGTGATTGGGAAGATATTAAACGCCTGTACGAACGTCATAATGTTGCAGCATCACCAAGAGAAGCTGTTGCATTGGGTGTAAATTCCGGAATTGATATGAGCATGGTGCCCACTGATTATACATTTTATGATCTGCTGATTGAAGCCGTAAAAAAAGGTGAAGTACCCATGAGCCGTATTGATGAAGCAGTAACAAGAATTTTGGTGATGAAATACAATCTTGGTTTGTTTGATAATCCATATCCCGAACCGGCATCCTTCTCCAACTTCGGAAAATCTGAATACCAGCAATACAGTTTAAACGCTGCTCATGAAGCAATGACTTTGCTTAAGAATAAAAACAATGTGTTGCCACTTGCAAAAAATATAAAAGTGCTGGTGGCTGGTCCTTCGGCACAAAGTATTGCAGCATTGAATGGTTGCTGGAGTTATACATGGCAGGGAAAAGATGAACAATGGTATCCTGCCGATAGTAAAACCATTTATCAGGCAATTGCTGAAAAAGTTGGTGCAGCCAATTGCATCACCACAACTGCAAAAGGTTTTGATGCAAAAAATAATTACAATGTAGAAGCAATTACAAAAGCTGCTGATGGAGTTGATGTGATTGTATTGTGTGTTGGTGAAAATGCTTATGCGGAAAGTCCCGGTAACATCAGGGATCTTGCATTTCCTAAAGAACAGGAAGAGTTGGTATATGCTGCAGCAAAAACAGGTAAGCCGGTGATACTTGTGTTAACTGAGGGAAGACCAAGATTTATTACGAACATTGAACCTTCTGCCAATGGAATTTTAATGACTTACTGGAGTGGAAAGAAAACTGCTGAAGCAGTTGCTGATGTATTGTTTGGTGATTACAATCCCAATGGACGTTTACCATTCACTTATCACAAAAGCATGGGCGAAATTGTGTTGTACGACCGCAAACCAACAGAAGAAGTGCGTGAAGTGTTTAATGATAATGTAAACACAGGTTATGATCCGTTGTATCCGTTTGGTTTTGGATTAAGCTACACAAGTTTTGAATACAGCAATTTAAAACTCAGCAGCAATACATTAACTGCAACCGGAAAACTTACTGTGAGTGTTACAGTAAAAAATACAGGTGCAAGAGAAGGTTTGCACAGTGTTGAACTCTACACCCGTGATTTGTATGCAAGCGTTACACCTTGTATGCGCAGACTTCGTGCGTTTCAGAAAATCAATCTCAAACCCGGCGAAGAAAAAGTAGTCACGTTCAGTATTGATAAGAATGACCTGGCTTTTGTGAATGCACAACTCAAAACTGTTACCGAACCCGGTGAGTTTGAAGTAATGATTGGTGAACTGAAAGCAAAGTTTTTATATAAATAATTTTTGTTGATCAGCTATGTACAAACTTCAACTACTGTTGCGTCGCACACTGCACCGTTCAAAAATACTGTTCAGCTTTTTGTTGGGCAGTATGCTCTTTGTTCATGTTGCAAATGCACAATCATCATTACATTTTTATTCAGCAGATCATCCATTCATTCAATATACCGGTCGGATAGATTTTACAAATCCAATGCTGCCACGTTTCTGGCAGCCGGGAGTAAGTATTGCTTTTCAGTTTAAAGGAAAGGAGTGTGGCGTAATTCTAAATGATGAAATGTTGTGGGGCACCAATCACAATTATTTAGAAATTATTGTAGATGGAAAAGCTTATCGCCTGCAGACAAAAAACAAAATCGATACCATTTATCTTTCAAACTATATTTCTGCAGCCAAAATACATTCAGTTGTTATCGTTAAAAATACAGAAGCCAATATCGGTTATCTCGAACTGGTTGGTATTTTAAGTAAGAAATTATTAAAACCTCTTCCAAAACCTGTACACAAAATTGAATGCATTGGCAATTCAATTACCTGTGGTACTGGTGCTGATGTAAGCGAAGTTCCATGTGGTAAGGGCAAGTGGCAGGATCAGCATAATGCATATTTCAGTTACGGTGCAATTATGGCAAGAAAGTTAAATGCACAGGTACATCTTTCATCTGTTTCAGGAATTGGTTTAATGCACAGTTGCTGCAACCTTGGTATTACCATGCCGCAGGTGTTTGATAAAATAAGCATGCGTAACGATACCATTCAATGGGATTTTGCAAAGTATCAACCCGATGTTGTAACAATTTGTCTTGGTCAGAATGATGGTGTGCAGGATTCAGCAATGTTTTGTAACAACTATATAAAGTTTGTAAAGCAACTACGGACTTATTATAAGCAAACAAGTTTTGTTTTAATTTCAAGTCCCATGGCTGATGATAAATTGAGAAATTTTATGCAGCGCATTCTTCCTGCAGTTGCAGCACAATTGCATCAACTTGGCGAAAACAAAGTATATACGCACATCTTTTTAAAACAATACAGCAGCGGTTGCGATTATCATCCATCGCTTGCAGAACATGAACTGATTGCTGAAGAGCTTTCTGCAGTAGTTCAAAAAATAATGAACTGGTAATTATATGATGCGAAGATTTTTTCTTTTAGTAAGTTTTTCAGCAGCAGCAATTGTTGCGTCTGCACAAGGCAAAATCCTTTCTTACAAAAGCGATCGTTTTGTGTATGAAGGAAGAGTTGGTTTTACGGACGATGCTGCAGTGCTTTCCTGGCCTGGCACTTCGGTTTATTTCAACTTTAAAGGAACAAATGTTGAAGCCGTATTGAAAGACAGTGATACATCCAACTATTACAATGTAATTATTGATGGTGAAATTTATTCAAAGATTCACCTTGATACAACAAAGAAAGTGTACCTGCTTGCATCGGGTTTAAAAAACACAACACATACGCTGCAATTATTCAAACGCACAGAATGGGATAAAGGCAAAACTTTTTTCTATGGAGCAGGTGGATCTAAAGTAAAAGCACTTGCAGCATCACCCAAACCTGCAAGAAAAATTGAATTCTTTGGTAATTCCATTACCTGTGGTTATGCCATTGAAGATTATCAAAACGATTCGCATATTGGGTATTATGAAAATAATTATGACAGCTATGCGGCCATTACTGCAAGGCATTTCAATGCACAATATCATTGCACTTCCAAAAGTGGAATTGGAATTACCATCAGCTGGTTTCCGCTGATTGAAAAAGAAATGTACAACCGTCTTGATGCAACTGATTCAATAAGCCGCTGGGATTTTAACCAGTACATTCCTGATGTGGTGGTGATTAATTTATTGCAAAACGATTCATGGCTGGTTAACCGTCCCGATCATGAACAGTTCAAATACCGTTTCGGTACACAAAAGCCATCTGAAGAATTTATTATTTCAGAATACAGAAATTTTGTTCAATCGGTAAGAGCGGTTTATCCATCTGCAAAAATTATTTGCATGATGGGCAACATGGATATTACAAGAGAAGGTTCTGTGTGGCCATCTTATGTTACAAAAGCTGTGGAGCAACTGAACGATAAAAATATGTACACACTGTTTGTTCCGTTTAAAAACACAAGTGGTCATCCAAAAACAAAAGAACAAAAAGAGATGGCTGATGTGCTGATCAGTTTTATCGAAAAAAATATTTCCTGGTAAACTAACCCTGTTAGCGGTTACAATTCCGATAGCTATCGGAACCGACAGCGGTTTTAAATTGTCATATAATGAAAAAGCTTTTTTTACTTCTTGCACTTGCAGTCAACGCATCTGCAATGGCTCAGAAATTTGAAGGTCTTGCACCAACTCCTCCAATGGGCTGGAACAGTTGGAATACATTCACCACCAACATCAATGAAAAATTGGTGATGGATATGGCAGATGTGATGGTCAGCAGCGGAATGAAAGATGCAGGTTACGTTTATCTTGTATTGGATGATGGATGGATGGCAATGGAACGTGATAGCATTACCGGAAATCTTGTTCCTGATCCCAACAAATTTCCCAACGGAATAAAAAAAGTTGTTGACTATGTTCATTCAAAAGGTTTGAAGTTTGGATTATACAATTGTGCCGGTACAAAAACCTGTGCAGGTTATCCCGGTACAAGAGGATATGAATACCAGGATGCAAGGCAATATGCAGCCTGGGAAATTGATTACCTCAAATATGACTGGTGTTATACCGATGGTATTAATGCAAAGGAAGCTTACTCAACTATGAGCAAAGCATTGAAGGCTGCAAAGCGTCCGATCATTTTCAGTTTATGCGAATGGGGAACTGCCAATCCATGGGAGTGGGCTGCACCTGTTGGTCATCTGTGGCGCACAACCGGCGATATTTTTAATTGCTTTGATTGCATTAAAGATTACGGCACATGGAAAAGTCTTGGTGTAACTGCAATTATTGATTTAAGAAAAAATATCCGCCAGTATGCAGGACCTGATCATTGGAATGATATGGACATGATGGAAGTTGGACATGGTATGAGTGTAAATGAAGACCGTGCACATTTCACTATGTGGTGCATGCTTGCGTCGCCATTAATTGCGGGAAATGATCTGCGCCACATGACACCTGAAACAATTTCAATTCTTACCAATAAAGATGTAATTGCCATCAGCCAGGATGCAAAAGGAATTCAAGGTTATCTTGAACAACAGGTTGACAGTGTTGATACATGGATTAAACCATTAGCCAATAATGAACTTGCTGTTTGTTTTATGAACAGGGCATCAAAACCGGTAAAGATCAGTTATGATTTCAACAAACATCCGGTTAATGATACGGTTGCTAAAATGGTTGTTGATTTTTCAAAACAGGAATTCAGTATTATTGATGTATGGAATAAAAAACCTGCCGGTACTACAGGTAAAGTTTTTGAAACAGAAGTGCAGTCGCATGATGTTGTTTTAATTCGTTTAAAACCGGCAGTGATTACTCCCGCTAAAAACAAGAAAAGAAAGTAACATGTATACAGCAGCATCAACCCGTTATGATGAAATGAAATACAACCGTTGCGGTAAGAGTGGCATCTTACTCCCGGCTGTTTCATTAGGACTCTGGCAGAATTTTGGAAATGCCGATGAGCTTTCAAAGATGAAAGAAATTATTCTCGGCGCATTTGATATGGGAATTACACATTTCGATCTTGCGAATAATTATGGTCCGCCTCCCGGTGAAGCAGAAAAGAATTTTGGAAAAATTATCAATGATGAACTGAAACATTACCGTGATGAAATTATTGTTTCAACCAAAGCCGGTTACACCATGTGGGCCGGACCTTACGGTGACTGGGGTTCGAAAAAATATTTAACTGCAAGTCTTGACCAGAGTTTAAAACGGATGGAACTGGATTATGTAGATATTTTCTATTCACACCGTCCCGATCCGAATACGCCTATTGAAGAAACAATGGGCGCACTTGACCAGATTGTAAGAAGCGGAAAAGCTTTGTATGCCGGTATTTCCAATTACAATGCAGCACAGGCAAGAAAAGCAATTGCTGTTTTAAAAGAAATGGGAACTCCCTGCCTGATTCATCAGCCACGTTATTCCATGCTTGATCGTTGGGTTGAACACAAAACAACAGAAGATGATAAATCATTGCTGGATGTTATAGGCGATGAAGGCGTTGGTTGTATCGTGTTTTCTCCGCTTGCACAGGGAAGGTTAACAGATAAATATATCAATGGTATTCCAACTGATTCAAGAGTTGGAAGAGGTCTGCAGAATGGAGCTATTCAGTCGCAAGATTTAACTGAAGAAATGTTGAATAAAATCAGGCACCTGAATGGAATTGCTTTGCGCCGTGAACAATCACTGGCGCAAATGGCCATTGCCTGGTTACTGAAAGATGAACGGGTGACTTCTGTTTTAATTGGTGCAAGTTCATTAAAGCAACTGCAGGATAATATTGAATCGTTAAAACAATCTTCTTTTTCAATTGATGAACTGGAAGAGATTGAATCAATACTCAAACAATAAAAGAAACGTGTATGCGCATTGAGTCTGATATAAAACTTGGTTTCAAAGATGTAATGATTCGCCCCAAGCGTTCAACATTAAATTCAAGATCAGAAGTTTCACTGATAAGAAAATTTCACTTCAAGCATGGGGATAATGACTGGGAAGGCGTTCCCATCATTGCTGCCAATATGGATACAGTTGGAACGTTTGAAATGGCAAAGGTTTTATCAAAACACCAGGTGATCACTGCCATTCATAAACATTATTCTGTTGATGAATGGAAACATTTTGTTCAGGCGAATGAAAGTATTTCTGATTATTTATCCGTAAGCACAGGTACAAGTAAGAATGATGCAGAAAAGCTGAAACAGGTTATTACTGCCTGCTCTTCACTGCGTTTTATTTGTATTGATGTAGCGAATGGTTACAGCGAACATTTTGTTTCGTATGTACGTAAAACAAGAGAACATTATCCTGATAAAATCATTATTGCCGGTAATGTTGTTACAGGCGAAATGGTGGAAGAGTTATTGCTTTCCGGTGCTGATGTTGTAAAGGTTGGCATTGGTCCCGGCTCTGTTTGTACAACAAGAGTAAAAACAGGTGTTGGTTATCCGCAGCTTTCTGCAATTATTGAATGTGCTGATGCCGCACATGGTTTGGGGGGACAAATTATTTCGGATGGTGGTTGTAAAGTTCCCGGCGATGTGGCCAAGGCATTTGGCGGTGGTGCCGATTTTGTGATGCTTGGTGGAATGCTTGCTGGTCATGCAGAAAGCGGAGGCGAGTTAATTGAAGATGAACGTGGCAAAAAGTTTAAACTGTTTTATGGTATGAGTTCTGAAACTGCCATGAACAAATATGCAGGCGGTGTTGCTGAGTATCGAGCATCAGAAGGGAAGACTATTAAAATGCCGTATCGTGGACATGTAAATGATACAATGCTTGATATACTTGGTGGCATACGTTCTGCATGTACATATGTTGGAGCCGGTCATCTCAAAGAATTAACCAAGCGCACAACATTTATACGTGTGCAGGAACAGCACAACGAATGGTTTGCTGATGAATAATTTTTTTTAATGCTTAACTGATGAAAAGAAATTTTCAATTGCTTGTGTTGATGTTTTGTTGTGTGAACAGTTTTGCACAGCAACAAGTAAAACTTATTGACAGAAAAGCAACTGCTGAAACAAAACATCTTTATGCAAACCTGCACAAACTTTCAGCGAACTCTATTTTATTCGGGCATCAACATGCAACAGAATATGGTCATGGCTGGAATGGCGATGAAAACAGGAGTGATGTAAAATCAGTAACCGGTTCACATCCTGCAGTTATTGGTGTTGATTTCAGCAATTTAAGCGGAGTATCGGATGAACAACTTGAAACGAACAAAAATCACCTGCATAAAATTATTACCGACACTTACAATCGTGGCGGCGTTGTAACTGCAGCCTGGCATTTTATCAATCCTGTTTCAGCAGGAGGATTTTATTGGGTTGATTCTGTTTCAAAGCCTGCCGTGAAATATATTATTCCCGGTGGTTCTTATTATGAACAGTATAAAAAGATTTTGCAAAACATTGCATCACTTGCATTGTCGTTAAAAGGAAATGATGGAAAACTTGTTCCTGTAATTTTCCGTCCTTATCATGAACTGGATGGTTATTGGTTCTGGTGGGGAAAAAATTATTGTACAGTTGATGAGTTTAAATCGCTGTGGCAGTTTACTGTTTCTTATTTGAGAGATACATTGCAGGTGCATAATTTCATTTATACATTTTCACCCGATTGTACTTTTAACAGTGAGGCTGAATATGCAGAACGTTATCCCGGTAATAATTGGGTTGATATGGTTGGCATTGATGACTATGCAGATTTTGGAAGATATGGCCGTTACAATCTTGATTCAGCTTTTGAACGTTTGAAGATTGTTTCAAACTTTGCAAAGAAAAATCATAAGCTTGCTGCTTTAACTGAAACAGGTCTTGAATCAATCCCGCTAGCTGATTGGTGGACGAATAAATTACTTGCAACATTGCAGCGGACCAATCTCCAGCTTTGTTATGTATTGGTTTGGCGAAATGATAGTCAAAGTCCTACGCATTATTATGCACCATTTCCGGGACAGACTTCAGAAAAAGATTTCCTGAAATTTTTCAATCATCCCTATACATTATTTGAAACTGATTTAAAAAATATATACAAATGAAAAATTTAATCAGTCTTTGTATTCTTCTTACGATTAGTATTTGTTTACATGCTCAACCTGTAACTAAGCATGGCGCATTAAAAGTAGAAGGCGTGAAGTTGGTTGATGTAAAGAATCAACCTGTTGCTTTGCATGGAATGAGTTTTGGCTGGCATAATTTATGGCCGAGATTTTATAACAAAGGTGCAGTACATGAACTGGTAACAAAATGGAATTGCTCTGTTATTCGTGCATCAATGGGCATTGAACTAAATGACAGTGGCTATTTAAAAAGTCCGGAAGAATCGGTACGGTTAATGAAAAATGTAATTGATGCCTGCATTAAAGAAGGCGTGTATGTGATTATCGACTGGCATGATCATAATATTCACCAGGAAAAAGCAGTTGAGTTTTTCTCCATGATGTCGAAGAAGTATGGAAAATATCCCAACGTGATTTATGAAGTATATAATGAACCTGATTATGAAACATGGGCTGAAGTAAAAGCTTATTCAGAAGCAGTAATCAAAGCCATCAGGGTAAATGATCCTGATAATATTATTCTTGTTGGTTGCCCCAAATGGGACCAGGATGTTCATTTACCTGCAGCAGATCCCATCAAAGGATTTTCAAACCTTATGTACACTATGCACTTTTATGCCGGCACACACAAGCAATGGCTGCGTGACCGTACAGATGAAGCAATGAAAAATGGTCTACCCATTTTTGTTTCTGAATGTGCAGGCATGGAAGCTTCGGGTGATGGGCCAATTGATTACAACGAGTGGAAGGCATTTGTTGACTGGATGGATGCACAAGGTCTTAGCTGGATTGCATGGTCGGTATCAGATAAAAAGGAAACCTGTTCTGTATTAGAGCCTGCTGCTAAATCAACCGGGAAGTGGGAGGAAGGCATAATTAAGGAATGGGGTAAAACAGCAAGAATGTATTTAAAAAAATATATGAGTAAATAAAAGAAAGCAGTTCATCTCAGAAGTTTTAATTTGCTTAAAAATAATAGTAATGGCAACGGTAAATTTAATTCATAAGATTAATTATAAAGATCAGGCAGTTGAAGTTTACGAATTAAAATCAGATAATGGCACAACAGCAGTTATTACAAATTACGGATGTATTATTATGAAGCTGATTGTAAATGATAAAAATGGAGAAGCAAGAGATGTGGTGCTTGGTTTCGATCATGTACAAGATTACTGGAGTGATGAATATTTGAAAAACTATCCCTATTTCGGGGCTGTTGTTGGTCGTTATGCCAACCGCATAAAAGGAGCAGCTTTTTCTTTAAATGGTCACTCAATAAGTGTTACAGCCAATGACGGAAGTAATATTTTGCATGGTGGTAAAGAAGGTTTTGATAAGAAAGTATGGAAAGTACTCAAAACTGATACAGTGCCTTCTGCATCAGTTATTTTGCAATATATCAGTGCAGATGGAGAAGAAGGCTTTCCAGGTGAACTGGCTACCACAGTTACTTTCAGCGTATTAGATAATGAACTGGTTTATGAAATTGATGCTGTAACAAACAAGACAACTGTTGTTAATTTTGCACATCATGGTTATTTTAATCTTGATAAACAGCATGAATCAGTAGGTGAGCAGAAAATTAAAATTTATGCTGATTACTGGCTTGAACAATGGGAAGATTTCTGTGCCACTGGTAAGCTTATTCCAACCTTAAACTCCGGTTATGATTTCAGTCAATGGAAAACTGTACAGCAGCAATGGAATAAAGATGAAGGGTATGACCAGTCGTTTTTAATTAACCGTGACAGTAGCAATTTAACTCTTGCTGCTGAAGCAAAAAGCAGCGATGAAGCATTGCACATGAAAGTGTACACAACAGAGCCTGTAGTGCATTTATATACAGGCAAATGGATTCCATCTGTTAAAGGAAAAAAGGGAGAGCAATACCAAGGGTATTGTGCTTTTTGTTTTGAAACACAGCATCATCCAAATGCAATTAATGTTCCTGAATTTCCTTCAACTATCTTAAATCCCGGTGAAAAATACAGTCAGGTGAATAAATATAAATTTGGCTGATTTTTTGTTTAAGCGATGTTATTTGTTTTGTAGAGTTGCGGAGTGCTATCATCGATAACTTATTCGCTTGTTATACATCGGTCAGATGTTGCCCATTTTAAAATATTTATTCATGTTATTCTGAAAAAATGTAAGTAGTAATTATGAATAAAATTTTATTATTCCTTCTTTTCACTTCTTTAAAAGTGTATTCGCAGGAAAAAGAGTATTTCCCGGATCCCGATACAGCCATTCAGCATCGTATAGAAGAGTGGAAAGATCTGAAATTTGGTTTGCTGATGCATTGGGGTGCATACAGCCAATGGGGAATTGTTGAGAGCTGGAGTTTATGCCCTGAAGATGTAGGGTGGGCTACTGGTGCACGGATTGCAAAAGATTCTGTAAGCAGCTATTTTACATATAAAAAAAAGTATGAAGACCTTAAAAACACATTTAACCCTGTAAAATTTAATCCATCAGGTTGGGCCAAAGCTGCAAAAGATGCAGGAATGAAATATGTTGTGTTCACAACAAAGCATCATGATGGATTTTGTATGTTTGATACAAAAACAACGGACTACAAAATTACAGACCCGTCTTGCCCTTTTTCTTCAAATCCAAAAAGCAATATAACAAAAGAAATTTTTAATGCTTTCCGTAATGAGAATATGTGGATTGGCGCTTATTTTTCAAAGCCCGACTGGCACAGCAATTATTACTGGTGGGATCGTTTTCCTCCCGTTGACCGAAACGTAAATTATCCTGTAAAACACCATCCACAGCAATGGAAAAAGTTTGTTGATTATACCTATACACAGATTAATGAATTAATGAGTAACTATGGGAGAGTGGATATACTTTGGCTTGATGGGGGTTGGGTTCGTAAGAAAACAGAAGAAGAGGAAAGAAAAGATGTTGCATATGAGTTTAAAGAAAATCATTTTAATGTAAATGCCATAAGTCAGGATCTGGATATGCCCAGGCTTGCAAAAATGGCAAGGATGAAACAGCCTAAACTGATTGTTGTTGACAGGGCTGTTCCTAGCGAACAGCAAAACTATCTTACACCCGAGCAGCAAATTCCTGCCGGTGGTCTTTCTTACCCTTGGGAAACCTGTATGACAATGGGCACCAGTTGGAGTTACGTGCCTGGTGATATTTATAAACCTGCTGATGAAATTGTAAAGAAGCTGGTAGATATTGTAAGTAAAGGCGGAAATTATTTACTCAACATTGGTCCTTCACCGGAGGGCGAGTTTGATGCTGTTGCTTATCAGCGTTTGAAAGAAATTGGTTTATGGATGAAAGTAAACAGTGAAGCTATTTATTACAGCCGCATGTACAAAGTATTTGGCGAAGGTGAAAACGTAAGATTTACACAAAGCAAAGATGGTCATACCAAATATGTTTTCCTGTTTGATTTTCCAACTGCAAAAGTTATTTTAAAAGAACTTCAGTTGAATAAAAATGCGAAAATAACCATGCTTGGCAGTACACAAAAACTGAAATGGACACCTGCACATGATGCAACTGAAATTACAGTTCCGGCAAGCCTGAAAGGTATTACAAGTTATGTGTGGGTTTTACGGATTATTGATTAAGAATTATTGATTATGGATAAAGCAAAGAAAGATATCTGTCTGCTTCTCTTTTTACTGGTGAGCAGTAATTTATTGTTTGGTCAGGTTGAAACAGGTAAATTATTGATTAATAAAAACTGGCAGTTTAACCAACAGGGAACAGCAAAATGGTATCCGGCAAAAGTGCCCGGTACCGTACATACTGATTTGCTGAATAACAAATTAATTCCCGATCCTTATTACAGGGATAATGAAGTAAAACTGAAATGGATTGAAAAACTCGACTGGAATTATAAAACGAGTTTTACAGTAGCCCCATCAATATTTAATAAGAAGAGTGTTGAACTGGTGTTTGATGGGTTGGATACGTATGCTGATGTTTATCTTAATGGTCAGCTAATTTTATCGGCCAACAATATGTTCCGTCAATGGAAAGTGGATGTAAAGCATTTACTGAAAGCAAACAATCAGCTCATGATTCATTTTGCATCGGCAAAAAACAAGGTTGATTCATTTGCAAAAGCTGAATTGCCATTGGTGATTCCTGATAATCCGAGAGCGTATGCCCGCAAAGCACAATATCATTTTGGTTGGGATTGGGGCCCGATTTTTATTACATCCGGCATCTGGAAAAATATCTATATCGAATCGTTTGATCAGAAACCGGTTGAAAAAAAATATGTGCCACCAATCAATGTTGAACTTGTTCAGGATGCAGATAAGGATGGCAAAACATTTTATTTTAAAATTAACGGAAAGCCCGTTTACATGAAAGGTGCAAACTACATTCCGAGCGATATGTTTGTTACCCGTTTAAATAAAAATGATTACAGGAAGGTGTTACATCTGGCTAAAGATGCTAACATGAATATGCTGCGTGTATGGGGTGGTGGTATTTATGAAGATGATGCGTTTTATGATTTGTGTGATGAAATGGGGATTTACATCTGGCAGGATTTTATGTTTGCCGGTGCAATGGTTCCATGTGATGATACATTCTTTAATAATGTTCGTGAAGAAATTAAATATCAGATCAAACGTTTACGCCATCATAAATGTATTGTATTGTGGAGTGGTAATAATGAAATTGACGAAGCATGGTTTAACTGGGGCTGGCAGAAACAATTTAACTTGCATAGGCAGGACTCTGTGAAAATGTGGAACGATTATACACGTTTGTTCCGTGATAGTATTGCTGCATGGGTAAAAGAATGTGATGGAAGCAGGCCCTACGTTAGTACATCGCCGATGCATGGCTGGGGGCATAAAGAAAGTATAACAGAGGGCGACAGCCATTACTGGGGTTTCTGGTGGGGAATGCAGGATGTGGATGTGTTTGAACAAAAGACGGGTCGTTTTGTAAGTGAATACGGAATGCAGGCCATGCCGAATTATGCAAGTATTGAAAATTTCACATTACCTGATGAACGTTATCAGTTTTCAGATGTGGTACGACTGCATCAGAAAGCAGGAAATGGTTTTGGAAAACTGCTTGTTTACCTGCACAACAATTTCCTTGATTCAAATAAAGTAAAACAACTTTCACTGGAAGATTATACCTATCTAACACAATGTTTGCAGTACTACGGATTTAAAAATGCAATTGCAATACACAGAAGTAAAGCGCCTTATAACATGGGCACTTTATTATGGCAGTTGAATGATTGCTGGCCTGTTGCAAGCTGGAGTATTACTGATTATACACGTCAGCCAAAAGCTGCATGGTTTGCAGTACGTGATGCATACAGGGATGATGTGATGCCTGAGCGTGATAAAGTGAAACCTGTTGAATTGAAATTGCAAAAGCCAACAATCACAATAAAAGCTGAAGGTGAAAATATGTTCAGCATTACCAGCAATGTGGATGCTAAGTACGTGTACCTGTACAAAGCAGGAACTTATTTTGATGTAAGTGATAACTACTTTGATCTGAAAGCAGGCGAAAAGAAAATGCTGCATTTGAAGAACAGGTATTTCTCTGCAAAAGAAATTCCTTCGATTAAGATAAAGACGCTGTATGATGTGGTGAGTAAGTGATTGTTGTGAATGGTCAATGGTGAATTGTGTATAGTGAATTGAGACCCCGTAAGCAGTTGCAAACCCTGATAGTGGTTAGCCAGAAAGAAAATACTTTTTATCAATTAAGTTAATAGGTAATAAAGATGAGTAAAGAGCAAAGCGTACACGAGTGCGACGCAACAATGCTTAATCAACGGACAAAAAGCCGGTTACAAAAAATGCTGATTGCAACTATTTTATGCTTTATGCTGTTTCAATCAAATGCACAGGTGAAGCACCGGTTTACATTGGGGAAAACTGATTTTCTGCTGGATGGGAAACCATTTCAGATTATTAGTGGTGAAATGCACCCTGCTCGTATTCCGCATGAATACTGGAGGCACCGTATCCAAATGGCAAAGGCAATGGGATGTAACACAATTGCAGCGTATGTGTTCTGGAATTATCATGAAATAAAAGATGGAGTGTTTGATTTTAAAACAGGTAATAAAAACATTGCCGAGTTTATACGTATATGTAAGGAAGAAGGAATGTGGGTGATGTTGCGTCCTGGTCCGTATGTATGTGCGGAGTGGGATTTTGGCGGATTGTCAACTTCATTGCTGAAAATTCCTGATATCAAAATCCGTTGCATGGACAGCCGTTACATGAGTGCAGTTACACGTTATGTAAATGCACTGGCCAAAGAAGTTGCTCCGTTGCAATGTTCAAACGGCGGACCAATTGTAATGGTGCAGGTTGAAAATGAATATGGCAGTTATGCAAACGATAAAGAATATTTAGAAGCGTTACGCAAGTTGTGGATCAAAGGTGGAATCAATGTTCCGTTTTATACTGCTGATGGCCCGACTGCATTTATGCTTGAAGCAGGAAACATTGATGGTGCTGCAATTGGTTTAGACAGTGGCGGAAGCGATGGCGATTTTGAACAGGCAAAAAAGAGAAATGCAAATGTTCCCTCGTTCAGTTCGGAAACTTACCCGGGATGGTTAACACATTGGGGTGAAAAATTTGCAAAGCCTGATACAAACGGATTGAAAAAAGAAGTTGAGTATTTATTGAAAAATAAAAAATCTTTTAACTTGTATGTAATTCATGGCGGAACAAACTTTGGATATACTGCAGGTGCAAATGCATTTTCACCTACTCAATACCAACCTGATATTACCAGTTATGATTACGATGCACCAATTGATGAGCAAGGTAATGCGACAGCTAAATATTATATGCTGAAGCGTTTGATTAAGCAATATGTTTCATATAAAATTCCTGAAGTGCCGGCTGCTGTTAAAACGATTGAAGTTCCTGCAGTTGAAATGAAACGTACACATTCAATTTGGGATTACAGTTTGCCTTCTATTAAAACGCCTCAGCCGCAACCAATGGAATCATTTGGCCAGAACCAGGGAATGGTTGTGTACAAAACAATATTGATTGGTCATAAAAGCGGTAAGTTGAAAATTTGGGAACCGCATGATTATGCATTGGTGTATTTAAACGGAGAGTTTATTGATACAGTTTATCGTGATGGCGGCAACTGGGAAGTAACATTACCAAAAACAACCGTTGCAAATCCTGTACTTGAAATTGTGGTGGAAGGAATGGGGCATATCAACTTTGCACAGTTTATGATCGACAGGAAAGGAATTACCGACAGGGTTACATTAAATGGTATGACATTGATGAACTGGCAAACAACTTTGTTGCCGATGGATGAAGCATTCATGAACAAAGTACAACCATCATCTGCAAAAACTTCTGTTGATAAACTTTGCAATTTCTATAAAGGAAATTTCACTTTGAATGAAACAGGCGATACTTATTTTGATCTCAGCAATTACACAAAAGGTGTTGTATTTGTAAATGGACACAACCTTGGTCGCTTCTGGTACATTGGTCCGCAGAAACGTTTGTATTGTCCTGCTTCATGGTTAAAAAAAGGAAACAACGAAATTGTGGTGTTTGATTTCTTTAAAAAAGAACCTGCTGTTGTTGTTTCAAAACGTTCGATTGAATAACAGTTAAATAAGTGAGGTTTTGTTTTAGAAATAAAGATTGAGTTTGCCTTAACAACAAGAAACATTTAGCAATATTATTTTATAAATATTACCCAGGTATGAAAAAAACATTAATTACTGCAAGTTTGTTCATATTGAGTATAAGCTGTTTTTCTCAGAGGAATTACACCTCACTTGTTAATCCGTTTATTGGTACAGGTGGTCATGGTCATACATATCCCGGTGCAACAATGCCGTTTGGTATGATGCAACTCAGTCCTGATACACGGCTGGAAGGATGGGATGGTTGCGGTGGTTATCATTACACCGATTCAATAATTTATGGATTCTCACATACACACTTAAGTGGTACCGGTATTGCTGATTATTGTGATGTGCTGGTAATGCCTTTCACCGGTGATGTAAAGTGGAGGAATGATGAATACCGTTCGCCTTTCTCTCACAAAAAAGAAAAAGCAAGTCCGGGTTATTATGAAGTGCTGCTGGAAAAAAATAATATCCTTGCACGTCTTACAACCACCGTTCGTGCAGGTTTGCATGAATATACATTTGATAAAAATGCAACACAGGGAAAAATTCTTGTTGATTTAAAACACAGGGATGAAGTACTTGAATCATCCATTGAAGTGGTGAACGATTATGAAATAAAAGGATTCCGCCGCAGTAAATCATGGGCGCAAAATCAATACCTGTATTTCTACATGAAGTTTGAACAGCCTATCAAACAATATGGTATTGCTTTGAACGATCTGTTGCAGCAGAACATCAAAACTGCACAAGGAAAAAATATAAAGGCTTATTTCAGTTTTAATTTGCCTGCAGGAAAAAAGATCAGGGTAAAAGTGGGTATTTCAGGTGTTAGTGCTGAAAATGCAAAACTCAATCTTGATACAGAAATCAGCGAATGGAATTTTGAACAGTTAAAATCAAATGCTGAAAAAGCATGGAACAAAGAGCTGGGCAAAATCGAAATAAAAGGTGGTACAAAAGATCAGCAGATAGCTTTCTACTCGGCTTTGTATCATACAGAAGTTGTTCCCAATATTTATACCGATGTGAATGGTGAATATCGTGGTACTGATCTCAAAGTGCACAAAGCTGAAGGCTTTACCAATTATTCTGTGTTTTCATTGTGGGATACACACAGAGCCTTGCACCCGTTAATGTCAATCATCAACCGTAAAAGAACAGGCGACTGGATTAATACTTTCCTTGTACAATACAAATATGGCGGCATGCTGCCCGTGTGGGAATTAAGTGGTAATGAAACGTATTGCATGATCGGTTATCATTCTGTTCCGGTAATTGTAGATGCTTACCAGAAAGGCATCAGGAATTTTGATGCACAGCTTGCATTGAAAGCAATGGTTGATTATGCGGAAAGTAACCGCTTTGGCATTTCGCATTATGCAAAGCAGGGATATTTAAGTAACGATGTGGATCATGAAAGTGCATCCAAAACTGTTGAATATGCTTACGACGACTGGTGTATTTCACAGTTGGCAAAATGGCTGGGTAATGATGAAGTCTATCAGCGTTACAATTTACGTTCATTGAACTACCGCAATCTGTTTGATCCAACTATTTATCACATACGTGGTAAAGTACAGGCATTCTGGTTTTCACCTTTCAATGCAACGGAAATCAATAACTTCTTTACTGAGGGGAACTCCTGGCATTATTCATTTACTGCACAACAGGATATTGATGGATTGATTACTGTTTATGGTGGCAAAGAAAATTTCCTTCGCAAGATGGAAGAATTATTTACAACCTCACAACAACTGAGCGGAAGAGAACAATCAGATGTTACTGGATTGGTTGGTCAGTATGCTCATGGAAATGAACCGAGTCATCATCTTGCATATCTCTTTAATTATGGCGGAAGACCATGGCGTACACAGGAAGTGATTCATAGAATATGTACAGAATTTTATCCCAACAATCCTGATGGGTTGATTGGTAACGAAGACTGCGGACAAATGAGTGCATGGTTTGTATTGAGTTCAATGGGTATTTATCAACCAACACCCGGCAGCGGTATTTATGCACTTGGCACAACGTTGTTTGATGAAGCGAAAATTCATTTAGAGAATGGAAAAACATTTACCATCACTGCAAAAAATCATAGGCCCGGAAACTTTTATGTAAACAATGTTTTGCTGAATGGTAAACAACATCCTGAAACATTTATTAAACATACGGATATTGAAAACGGCGGTTCAATGGTTTTTGAAATGAGCAGTACGCCGAATAAAACAAGAGGAACAAAAGATGCTGATATGCCTCATTCAAAAGTGGATGATTCAAAGTTTGTTCCCGTTCCATTCTTTGATATGAGTGAATACAAGTTCAAACAGGATATTCATGTAGTGCTGAAAGATCTTGATCCAACCGCAGGGATTTATTATGCTGTTCAAACCGATTCTGATGACGAGATTGTTTATTTAAAATATGCTGAACCATTTTCAATTAATCAAACTTCGGTGATAAAAGTATTTGCAGAAAAGAATGGAGTAAAGAGCCCGGTTGTTACACAAAAATTTACAAAAATTGCCAGCGACAGAACAATTGAAGTAATAAGTACAGTAAATTCCATGTACACCGCCGGAGGGAAAGAAGCATTGATTGATGGAATTATGGGAACTGTAAATTGGAAAACAGGTGAGTGGCAGAGTTATTTCAATAAAGATTTTGTTGCAGTGATTGATTTGTCAAAAGTTCGCCCGGTTCATTATGTAGGTGTTCACGTTTTGCAGGATGTAAGTCCCTGGATTGTTTTTCCAAAAGAAGTTGTATTTGAAATGAGTAATGATGGAATATCATATCAGCCGTTGGTTACTATAGCCAATAAAATTACAACCGATGAGCACGGGCCTGTTGTGCAGGAGCTTGGTACAAATGTTAATGCAGAAGCAAGATATATACGCATAACTGCAAAAAATGGAGGTGTGTTGCCTGCCTGGCATGAAAGTGCAGGTTCTCCAACGCATATTTTTATTGATGAGGTTTTAATACAGTAGAAGTTTTTTAAAATTTTTATTTCAAAACGAATGAAACAGAATTTTTTTCTGACCTGTATCTTTTTTATTTTTCTTAATACTGAGGTAAAATCACAACAAGGAGATATTATTATACGCTTTGATTCAGCAGCAAAAAATTTTACTGAAAGCATGCCTTTGGGTAACGGCCGTTTAGGTGCAATGGTTTTTGGAAGCACTACAAAAGAACGTATTGCGCTCAATGAAATTTCTTTATGGAGCGGCGGGCCACAGGATGCGGATAATGAAAATGCATACAAGTTTCTTCCCGCAGTACAGCAGTTTTTGTTGCAGGGAAAAAACAAAGAAGCACAGGAACTGCTGCAGAAAAATTTTGTGGCAAAAGGAAGAGGTTCTGGTTTTGGTACAGGTGCAAAAGATAAATACGGTTGCTATCAAACAATGGGCGACCTAATTATTAAATGGAAAGACAGTTCATCAACTGCAACCAACTATAAACGCTGGTTAAATCTTGAAACAGCAAAAGCCACTACCACGTTCACCCGTAGCAACAGCAACTTTACCGAAGAAGTGTTTACTGATTTTGTGAATGATATTACATGGGTAAAACTTACATCATCAGTTAAAGGAGCAATTAATGTACAGCTTGAATTGTACCGTAAAGAAAATGCAAACATTACTGCAAAAGGTAAACAAATTGTAATGCTTGGTCAGCTTCCATCGGGTGCTGATAAAGGAATGCAGTTTGCTACTGTGCTGAATGTAATTACAAAAGATGGTCGTGTGGTGATAGATGCAAATGTATTATCGGTTGAAAAAGCAACTGAAGTGTGGGTACAGATTTCATCAGCCACCAATTACAATTGGAAAGATGGTTCGCTGAATAAAGAAGATGTACTGGCAAAAACAAATCAATACATTAAAAAAGCACAAGGCATTTCATTTGCTGCTGCCGATGTAAAAAGCAAAACTGCTTTTCAGAAATTATTCAACCGATGCAGGTGGAACATGCCGGAGAATAAAGATGTAAACAATATAACAACCAATCAACGTTTAGTTCGTTACCAGCAGGACGGAAGTGATCCACAATTACCTGTGTTGTATTTCAACTTCGGACGTTACCTGCTCATCTCATCTTCACGCCCCGGTTTATTACCTGCCAACCTGCAGGGGCTTTGGGCTGTTGAATATCAAACACCATGGAACGGCGATTATCATCTCAACATTAATATACAAATGAACTATTGGTTATCGGAGATCACCAATCTTTCATCATTGTCTGAACCAATTCATCACTTCACCAAAAACCTTGTTGCCAACGGAGAAAAAACAGCAAAGGCTTATTACAATGCCAATGGCTGGGTGGCGCATGTAATCAGTAACCCGTGGTTCTTTACATCGCCGGGCGAAGGTGCTAACTGGGGTTCAACATTAACAGGTGGTGCGTGGATGTGTGAACATATCTGGGAACATTACCGCTTTACAAGAGATACTGCATTTCTCAAAGAATATTATCCTGTATTAAAAGGTGCAGCAAAATTTTTACAATCCATTTTAATTAAAGAACCGGTGCATGGCTGGTATGTAACAGCGCCATCCAATTCGCCGGAGAATACATACATTATGCCCAATGGTTTCCAGGGACAAACATGTATGGGTCCAACCATTGATATGCAGATTTGCCGTGAACTGTTTCATGCATGCATCAGCTCTGCAAACATTTTACGGATGGATATTGAATGGGCAAGCGAACTCACTGCATTAATTCCGCAGTTAGCACCTGACCAGGTTGGTGCTGAAGGTGATCTGAATGAATGGGTGAATGACTGGAAAGATGCAGATCCACATCACCGTCATACATCACATCTGTACGGACTTCATCCTTACGATGAAATTACTCCATGGGGCACACCCGAACTTGCAACAGCAGCAAGGAAAACTCTGACGATGCGTGGCGATGAAGGAACAGGATGGAGTAAAGCATGGAAAATAAATTTCTGGGCAAGGCTGGGCGATGGTGATCATGCAGCTTCGTTATTAAAACAATTGCTGAAACCAATTAACGTAGAAGGAATGGTGATGCATGGTGGTGGTACGTACAGCAATTTGTTCTGTGGTCATCCTCCTTTCCAGATTGATGGAAACTTTGGTGGCACAAGTGGTATTACTGAAATGTTATTGCAAAGTCATGGTGATGATGAAGTGATCCGTTTGCTGCCTGCATTACCTACCAGCAAGGATTGGGCAACAGGTTCAGTAAAAGGAGTGAAGGCCCGTGGTGGTTTTGAAGTGAATATGTACTGGAGCGATAACAAACTGCAAAAAGCAGAAATTACAGCAAGCAAAAAAGCTGTTTGTAAAATTTATCTCCCTGCAGGTAAAGCCATTAAAGACAAAGCAGGAAAAGTTGTGGTTGCAGCAGTGAGCGAAAACCGTATTGCAACGTTTAAAGCAGTGGTAGGTGAAGTGTATGTGGTGATGTAGTTTTGTTTCACGCAAAGGCGCAAAGAATACAAAGGACGCAAAGAAGAGTTTGAAATATTTTAAGACCTGTAAGGTTTCAAAAACTTTACAGGTCTTTTTTATTCTGTATGGCAGGTCTTTTAAAAAGTTAGTGCGTTGAATTTTTGAATAAGTGACTCCTTCCTGCAAGTTTCCAAACTTTGCAACATTATGAGAATGATCGTGATCGTTTTTTACAATTAATCCTTTCAGATCACTTAGTACCCCCGGCCGTTTTACGCCGAATTTCTTGCTGCATTAATAATTCCAAAGGAGCAGCGCATAATGAGTTTTTCGTACACTTCTTTGCTGGTGGTTAATGCTCCGGGTTCGTTCATTGCCCGGCATCTGGAAATAGCATACTGCTGAATGGTGAGCAATGGCAGCACTATACGTTCACGCATTTGGATGGACTGCTGTTCAACCGGGTAATCTTCCATGAGCTCTGTATTGCCGCTGAGCATAAGTACATACTTTTTGGTAAGCTCATATTCATCGTAAATCATTTGCCAGATTACTCCATAAACCGGGTGCGATGATAAAAATTCTGTGAGCGGGAAATTGCATTTACGCATACTCATTTCACAGTTGTCGAACAGTGTGCGTACAAACATTGAGCTGTTGTAAAGACTCTTTATTTCATGAAAGCGCCTTTGTTCATCCAATGCTTTTAATGCAGTTCCTACTCCGTAATAGCCGGTTACAGTTTGTTTTAACTGGCTCCACGAGCCTACATATGGAATGGCACGCAGATCTTTTAATTCAAGACGTGATGATGCTCCACGTTTTGTGGGGCGGCTTGCAATATTGGTGTCGCTGTAATATTTGAGCGGACTTACATCAACTAAATATTGCATGAAGTAGGGATGTTTTTTCAGCTCTACATACGAGTCGAAACTTTTCTTTGCTATTTCTATAATTAAATCCTCTTCGGCTTTCTGCAGCGTGATTTTTGATGTTGAAAACAAATCATTGCTGATGCCTGCATTAAGCAGTTGCTCAATATTAAACTGTGCAGCTTCCACCGTGCCGAAGTTTGAACTTACTGTTTGTCCCTGAATGGTTACCTGTATTTCCTTGTTGGCAATGTTTTTTCCCATTGATGCGTAAAACTTATGTGTTTTACCACCGCCACGGGCAGGCGGGCCGCCACGACCATCAAAGAACATAACATCAATACCATATTGTTTTGAAATCTGTGTAAGTTCTTCTTTGGCTTTGTAAATACTCCAGTTAGCCATGAGGTAACCACCATCTTTTGTTCCATCGCTGAAGCCAAGCATGATTGTTTGCTGGTTGCTGCGTTTAAGCAGATGCTGCCTGTACACATCATGTTCATACAATTCTTTCATTACCGTTGCTGCTGACTGCAAATCATCAACTGTTTCAAATAAAGGAACAATATCAAGTGTGAGATTTTCTTTTGTCCAGCCACTTAATATCAATAATTGATATACTTCCATTACATTCACTGCAGACGAACATTGGCTGATAATATAGCGATGACATCCGTTTTCACCATTGGTTAACTGAATATTTTGAATGCTGCGCATTACATTCATTGTTTCTTCCAGCATTTCATCTCCAACCATATTTTCGGCATCGGTTTTATAGCCGGGCAAAAATTCAAACGAAGATATTTTCTGTTTTGCGGCAATTGCAGATAATACCTTGCTGTGTATGCTGCTATCCTGCCGTATGTCAAGCGATGCAAAGTATAAGCCAAATAACTGCACTCTGTTGATGAACTGTTCCAGCGACTGCTGAAATAAACCATTGTGCTGATGAATGAGTATTTCTCTTATTTCAAATAAGGTATTCAGTATTTCTTCTTTGGTAAGTTGTGTTGTGTGGCCCGGAATAAAAATATTGTCGTATAATTTTTTTTCAAGTTCTGCAAGCAATACATCCACGCCTTCAAATGTTAGGCGGCGTTTTAAACGCCGGATATCGAGATAATAACATTTAATGACCGAACCCCGCAACTGTTCCGCAACTTTCAGTGTAATACCAGTTGTAACAAAAGGATTGCCATCCCTGTCGCCACCGGGCCAGAACCCCATGCGTATGAGTGGTTTGTTAAATTCAATACCAAGCTGTAGCTGGTTTTTAATGCCTGCATAAATTTTACCTGCTGCTGAGTAAAATACATTTTCAAGATACCAGATGAGGCTGATTGCTTCATCGTAAGGAGTTGGCTTTTGTTTTTTCAGAAAAGGTGTTTTACCCAACTGCTGAAGGTATGTGTTGATCTGTGCTGCATTATTTTCAGATAAGGCTTTTGATAAATCGTGTATAATACCCAGCACAGAACCAGGATAAAACTGTGTGGGGTGCGCCGTTAGTACCAGCCGTACCGAATAATCATCAAGCTTTTTAACGAGATCGTTTTCCTTTTGCTGTTGCTGCACATCGTTAAACAGTTGCTTCATGCTTCCGTTGCCCTGCATATCATGTACCTGCCGAAAGGCGGCATCTTCCAGTGCATCAAACAAAACAATCTGCCTTTCAGTATATTGAACAAAACGGAAAAGCAAATCGATCTGCTGCTGTTCTGTAACATAGGTTGTGTGACGTTTAAAAAAATCGTCGAGTATTTGTAACGGACTTTGTTTTTTCCTGTAACCATCTTCGCAATTTGCTGCAAGGAGCGATAATAAAATACCCGTGCGTTCAATACGGTGAAATGGCAAAGAGGTAAATAAGCTATTATAGAGCTGAAACTTGATTCCAACCTGGTTGCGGAACTGCTGTAGTTCGGCTGATTTTGAAAATGACATAATTCTCCAGTTGTTTAATGCCGGCACTCAATCGTGGAGGGTGAAAGGTAAAAAGAATTCAATGGTTGGAGAAATTTGTTTGTGTAAAGAAGGATTCGGCTCACATTTGTTTGTTATGGCGGACGTGTTTAAACACCGGCGATTCTTATGTCATAAAGCGAATATCCAAAAACTTCCAGTGATCTTGGATTGGACTGATTGCGTTTATTAATGTTACTTTTGCAAATGATTCAACCTGTTTTATTTCAAAAAGAATTTGGGTTGATAATCTGTAAACAGTTGTCATATGATAAACGGAAACATCAGTGAATTTATTAAGTTCGATAAAACAGGAAAGGCAGTACTTTATAAAGAAGAACGGTTTCATGTAGTATTACTGAACTTGCCTGAAGGCGAGGAGCTGAAACCTCATATTTCCAAAACAGATGTGTTTTGTATTGTACAGAAAGGCGAAGCTGAATTTATTCTTGAAGGCAAATCAATTATTATTAAAAAAGGCGATTTAATTTCATTCAAAGCCAAAGAAGAACATGCTGTGAAAGCCCGTACTGATTTCAGTATGTTGCTTATGAAATGATTTTTTACCGCAAAGAGAGCAATTAAAACTCAGGCAGAAACAAAGTTATAGATAGCTGCTGCTGCTTTGGCAGAAGCACTTTCTTTTGCGCTGAGTTTATTTTTTAACTGGCTGTAATTGTTCAACAATTCAGTACGCTGAGGTGAGCCGGGTAAAATTTTTTCTAATTCCGTTTTAATATTGGCAGCATTCATTTCGTGCTGAATCAATTCCTTCACTACTTCTTTATCCATTATAAGATTTACAAGCGAAATGTATTTAATATTTATAAGCCGTTTGGCTATCTGGTAACTGATTTCGTTGCCCTTGTAGCAAACCACCTCCGGGATTTCAAACAGCGCAGTTTCCAATGTGGCTGTTCCGCTTGTTACCAATGCTGCTGTTGATTGCTGCAATAAGGCATATGTTTTATTTGAAACTGATGAAACATTGTTGTATTGCTGAAGCATGTTCTGATATAATAAATCATCCAGGCCGGGTGCTTTTGCAACAATAAACTGGTATTGAGGAAATGATTTGCTTACTTCAAGCATAACCGGCAGCTTTTTTAATATTTCCTGTCTGCGGCTTCCTGGCAGCAGTGCAATAACAGGTTTCTGCGAAAATTTTTCACCGGAACTCTGTAATTTCTTCTGTTCAACTTCTTCAACAAGGGGATGACCAACATATTCCACATCCCAGTTCCATTTGTTTTTGTAATATTCTTTTTCAAACGGAAGAATTACCAGCATTTTATCAATGCATTGTTTCATCATCTTCACCCTGTTTTCTTTCCATGCCCAAACTTGTGGCGAAATGTAATAAACCACTTTCAGATTGTTTTCTTTTGCCCATGCAGCAATACGCAGGTTAAATCCCGGATAATCAATCAGCACCAGAACATCGGGGTTAAATGCAAGAATGTCTTTTTTACAAAATGAAAGATTTTTGAAAATGGTACGGATATTCATCAGTACTTCGGCAAAGCCCATAAATGCAAGCTCACGATAGTGCTTTACCAGTTCGGCTCCGGCCAACTGCATTTTATCACCGCCCCAGCAGCGGATATGTGCATTATTATCCTGCCTGTGCAATTCATTAATAAGATTACTGCCGTGTAAATCGCCGCTTGCTTCGCCTGCTATAATGTAATATTTCATGCAGTGCTAAGATAAGAAGGTAACTGCGAAAGAAAAGATTTATGCCAATTCTTGTTTTAGAGGAATCTTCACCTTAACAATGCAGCCATTTCCCGGAGATGTTTGCAGGCTGAATTTGCCATCAAGAAACTGTACACGCCTGCGAATATTTTCAAGTCCTATGCCTTCTTTTTTTAATGCGGGATCAAATCCTACACCATCGTCTTTAATGGTAAGCTGAACTTTCGTTTCAATGAGAACAATGTCAATTGAAACTTCAGTAGCTTTTGCATGTTTAAGAATATTGTTGAATTGTTCCTGAACAATTCGGAAGATTGTTGTTTGGATGGGGTTGTCAAGATGTTGTTGGATGTCATCAACGTGGATTGAAACTTTCAAAAGTTTCTGGGGATCCATATTTCTGATCATGTTTGTAATACTGTCCTGTAACTGAAATGCTTCATCAAAAGTTGGAGCAAGCTGGTGCGATAATATTCTCAGTTCCTGAATAGAATCGCTGATATAACTGACCGATCTTGAAAGAATATCTGAAACCAGTTCTTTGTTGTTGATTTTTAATCTTGCCATTTCCAGATTTAGCTTTGTTGCCGCAAGTATTTGTTTAATGTTATCGTGCAGTTCCATTCCTAACTGTGTACGTTCCCGTTCCTGCGCTTCAATAATTGCTTTCAGAATATTTTTTTCATTTTCTTTTGCTTCAGTAACATCCTGCATTGCTCCAATCATCCTCGAAACTTTTCCTTCATTGTCGTAAAAAATTGAAATACGGTCAATAATATATTTATATGAGCCATCGGCACAGCGAAACCTGTATTCATCAACAGTAAACCTTTGTTTTTTATTTGTAACATCGGCCGTAAGGTCTAAAACCCGTTGAATATCGTCGGGATGAACATTCTGTTCCCACCATGTATCAATGTTTTCAATTTCGGAAAGATGATAACCAAACATGGAATTTATTCCGTTGTTATAAGATAGTTTATCATGTACAAAATCCTTATCCCATATTGTATCTCTTGTGGCATTATTAATAATTTCATATCGCTCTGTGGCAATCCTTATTTGTTCTTCAGCAATCTTATTTGCAGTAATGTCGTTTCTGATACTTAAAAACTGGGTGATTTCACCAGATGAATCGAGAAATGGAACTATGGTTGTGTGTACCCAGAAAATACTTCCGTCTTTTGCTTTATTTCTCAATTCTCCCGTCCATACTCTTCCACCTAAAATGGTTCTCCACAATTCGGTGTACATTTTTTTGGGGTGATAGCCTGAATTGAGAATGCGTTGATTTTTACCAATCAGTTCATCCTTTGTATATTTTGTAATGCTGCAAAAGTTTTCATTTACGTATGTAATAAGCCCGCTTTTGCTGCTCACATCAACAAGTGATGCCTGATCGATGGCATACTGGTAATCTTTAATGAGTTTTTCCCTGCTTGCTCTTTCGGTTTCATCATGAATAATAACACTTGCATAAGCTTTTCCACCCGGCGACCGGAAGATTGAATTGCTTACTTCGGCAGGAAATCTTGTTCCGTCTTTTTTTATAAATGTAAATTCTGATCTGGCTTGTCCTTTCTCTAAAACTTCTTTAATAAAAAATGGGAATTTCGGATCGGTATCATCCATCAATTCATTTCGTCTTTTCTTCAGAACCTCTTCTGCCGTATAGCCAAATAAATCACAAACAGATTTGTTGGCATAATAAGTTATGCCATCAGGCGATCCTAATATAATGCCATCGGGTGTTGTATTAAAAAAAGCATTGGTTATAGCATCTTTCTCAAGCAAAAGAATTTCATGTTCTTTTTTTTGCTTTTCCGATTCAATGAATTCCAAACAGCGTCCAATGTCTTCTGTGGCTTCTGTCATTAACCTGGTAACAGACTCATCAAAAAAATCGGGAACATCTGCATATAAGATAAAACCACCCACAACTTTACCAAACTTTTTAATTGAAAGAGCAATACCTGAACGGAAACCTCTTTTTAATTGCTCTTCTTTCCAGAGCGAAAGAGTGACATCTTTAAAAATATCCTGGCATACATAATATGTTCCATTACGCAAGGCTATACCAGCCGGTCCGTTTCCTTCAGGTATATCATGTATGGAAATTGGTTTCATACTGTTTAAATACCCTGTTGTATCTCCTGCCTGGGCAACCGGAATTAAATTCCCGGCTTCATTAACTGTACCAATCCACGCCATTTTAAAGCCTCCGGCTTCAATTGCTATTTTGCATATTCCATCAAATAACTGTTTCTCTTCGTGTGTATGAATGATGAGCTGGTTTACAAGACTGATAAACTGGTAAAGCGAATTGGATTTATGTAATTCTTTTGTGCGCTGTTCTACGGTTTCTTCCAGTAACTGATTTGATTCTTTCAGGGCTTCCTCCATTTTTCTGAAAGCAGTAATATCTTTATTAATAGTAATAATGCCGGTTAATTTTCCATCGTAATCAAAGAAACCTGACTTGGTAACTACAATATTCAGTTTGTTACCGTTTTTTGCAGTTTGAACAACTTCTGTTTCAACGGTTTCTCTTCTGTTTAGTCTGTCAAGTATCCCATCTTTTGTGAAATCAAAATATTCGGTTTTCAAAAGTCTGAAAAGCACTTTATCAATGACTTCCTGTTTTTCCCACCCATATATTTTTTCTGCTGTTTCATTCCATGAAAGTATTCTCCATTGCAAATCAAGTATTATTACTGCATCAGTTACGTTAGAAGTTAAAATGCTGGTGTATTCTCCTGCTTTAATTGTTTTTTTCTCATATTTAATGTTTATCCATATAAGAATAAGGGCTATGAGAATTATTATAAGTGCAATAAAAAAATATAACTGACGGTAAATTAGCTGAACAGCCTCTTTTTTTTCATTCTGGTTAAAAACAAGCATCTCCTGTTCATTTTGCTCAATTTCAGAAAACATTGTTTTAACCGTATTTGTGTAAGTAAAATCAAACTCTTTGTTAAATAAAAACAATGCGGCTTCTTTGTTTTCTCTTTTTCGTAAAGCAATAATACTGTCTAATACAATATTTTTTTTCTCCAGAAAAGAGATTAAAGAGTAATAATTTTTTTTGTGTACAACTGCATTTTCTTTTATAAGCGAATTTGTTTGATCGATCTGGTTCCTGAGGTTTCTTTTTATATTTTCAGATTTTTCCAGATCACCAGAATGTCCATTAACGAGCAAATTTTTTACAGATGAAGTGCATTCATCTGTTAGTTGCTGCAGCTTTTGAATCTGATTGATTTTTTTCTGTGTGTGTTCAATTTCATTTGAAGCAAATTTTGATTGATTTGTTTCAAACGTAAAGACAATTATAACAACAACTAAAGTTGCGAAAATAATAATAGCTGCTGAAAACAATATTCGTTCAGTCATGCGACTGAATAAAAACAATTTGAACCGTTCAAACATGATAAGGCTTTAAAATGTTTTTTTTAGGTAGCGGGATTTTTTTAATATTTTATTTCCGCATAAAGATCAGTTAAAATAACCACATTGTTTTTTTATAACTGAAATTAATGCGAGTTCATTTTTTTTACTGCATTTTTAATTGCTTAACAAACCGAAATCAGCCTTTTTTAAGTAAAAAAAATGATGTTGGGCATCATGGCGATGTTTTTTTTAAATGCTTGATGGTAAAGGGTTTCGGCTTTTCAATCTGGAATTTAAGGCCATAAAATGAGTTGATATATGGTTTTTCCATAAAAAAAACCGACTGTACTTTTGTGTTGTCAATGCAGAAATACAGAACTGCAGACAGATAAATAACCCGGAGTTTATTTTATCCCGCCTTGCTTGCTTCATCGATACTTGCTCATAGAAAATTTTTTAGTAAACAAGAATTAGTGAATATTAAAATTTGAATGAAAATGAAAACAACAGTGAAAAATGCAGTACTTGGTTTAATGACCGTTTTAATTGTAGCAACAGGTTTCACAGCAACTGCTGGTGAAGTAGTAACAGGCGCAGAATTAATTTCAGTAGGTAAACTGAACAACCAGCCGGTATTTCAGCTTAACCTCCACAATAAAGTAAATGGCAAATATGCAGTGGTGGTTAAAGATCAGTTTGGAGAAGTTCTTTACCAGGAAATTCTTACAGGTGTAAACATCAGCCGTAACTTTCAGTTAGATACTGATGAACTTGGCGGAGTTGATGTACGTTTTGAAATTGTTGATATGAAGGGAAGTTCTTCTTCAACAGTATTCAATGTAAAAAACAACATGCGTATTGTTACCGAAACAGAAATAGTTAAGGGTTAAAATTAAGTGCCAATTTTGTAAAACGGGGTGCCTTAGGCACCCCGTTCTTTTTTTAATTGACTCTTATATTACATAAAGAATTTAGCATAAAGAATCATTAAACCGTACATCAGCGTCATTATAAAAATACCAATTGCAGTTTTATCTCTTTTACTGTTAATAAACAGCGTAAACAAAACAATATTTGAAATAAGGCAAAGGCTTCCTACAGCAGTAAGCAAAGCTTTGGTTTTAAAAAAGTATTCTGTAAACTCACCAAAGCTGATGGAAGGTGATTTCACATAATAATAAATAACCAGCCCAAGTACAGGGGCCAAAGCGCCAAGGGCAATTCCGAAAGGAATTTTATCAAGTTTCAGCATCAGAATTTGAATTTAGTTTCTAATTTTTTCTTTAATGTGTGGTTTGTAAGATCAAATTGAACGGGAACTACACTAACAAAATTGTGTTCAAGCGCCCAAACATCGGTATCTTTTCCCTTATCAAAATTTTTAAACTCACCTGTAAGCCAATAATAATTTCTGCCTGCCGGATCTTTTCGCTGGTGAAATTCTTCTACATATTTTGCATAAGCCTGGCGGCAGATTTTTATTCCGTTAATTAAATCGGCATCTACATTTGGAATATTCACATTCAGGCAAAGATGTTTATCCAGGTTTCCTGATTTTAATACCTGCTCAACAATCTTACGTGCATAAATTTTACTAGCCCCGAAATCGGCTTCCATGCTAAAGTTGAGCAGTGAAAAACCAATGGAGGGAATACTTTCAATACTTGCCTCAATTGCAGCGCTCATAGTGCCGCTGTAAATAACGTTAATGCTGTGGTTGGCACCATGGTTTATGCCACTGAGACAAATATCTGGCTTGCCATGCAAAACTTTATCAACAGCCAGTTTTACACAATCTACAGGGGTACCACTGGTTTGCCATGTTTCAACCCCATCCATAATATGCAATTGCTGCATTCTGAGAGGAGAGCCGATTGTAATGGCATGCCCCATGCCGCTTTGCGGTTTATCGGGTGCCACAATTACCACTTTTCCCAAATCTTTTACAGCTTCGGCCAAGTTGCGTATGCCGGGAGCAGTTACCCCGTCATCGTTAGTAATCAGAATTACAGGGGGCTCTTTTTTTACTTTGGCTTTTGCTTTTTTTACCCTGACCATATTTGCTTTTTTAATTATGAATGCACCTGTTTGGTACATGCGGCACAAATATAAAAGTTTGGCATCATCGCATCGTTAAAAAAGAAACAGAAAGGCTAAATAGTTTTTTATATAATCTTTTTTTAGACGTATATTTAATGAAACGATTGTTATGCGTACTGTTTCTGACATTTTGAAAAATAAGCCATCTGTGTTTAACATTATTGATCCTGATGCAAAAATCATTGATGCACTGCACATGATGAATTCAGTAAACCTCAGTTATCTTGTTGTAAAAAAGAACGATGTATTCCAGGGAGTATTTTCTGAAAGGGATTACAGCCGCAATGTAATTTTAAGAGGATTACATAGTGATTCATCTCTTGTAAAGGATGCAATGAGTGTTTCATTTCCTTCTGTAGGGATGGATGAAACTGTTGAGTCGTGCATGAAACTTCTTAACAGCCATAAATTAAGATACCTCCTGGTATTTGACAACAAACACTTTAAGGGCGTAATTACTATTAATGATGTGTTGCGTGAAGTGATTGCCAATAAAGAACTTGTATTTGACGATAATCTTGTTCTGGCTTTTAAAGAAAGCGCTGACCTCAAGGATAAGATTTTCTAAAACAAAACGTACATAACCACCATTTTATTTAGTGTCAAGCAGAGCTTCGAGGCTTTGTACATCTATTGCTTTTGAAAATTGATAAAAGCTTAGGATGTCGGTGTACCTGTTTTCGTCATGAATATATGTTTGGGGATTAAATCCCTGAATAAATATATCCTTGTTTACAGTAAGCGATATTATTTGTATTGACGTACGGGGGATTTTTTTATCAAAGAAATCGGGATTAAATCTCATATAAGGTCTTTCGTTAGGTGAAACGGTTATGAGCGAAGCGGGATTTTCTCCATTGTATGCCGGCATTTTGAGTTGCTCCTGGGTAAAGCCTTTTTTCTCCTGCAGAATCATATCAAGAAATAATGAATTTCCTTCTTTTTCAGAGTTGAGAGTCCAGTATTTGATCTGCAGATCAAAGTATTCGCCTGCTGTAACAGGTACCCAGTATGGTTTGCCCGGGCTTGCTATTACCATTATTCCGTTTCCATAAATTGTGGTATAGTCATCAATCTTTTTTAATATTTCCGGTGCCTGAAATACTTCGTTCATTTTTTCAGAAGCATCGTCAAGAGGGTTTCTTTTGTCAATAGCCTCTACTATTTTAACACCTGCTACAGTACTTTCAAGGTAATTAATCCATGCAGTTACATGCTCAACTTCAATACAGTCTTTACGCAGATTGCCAGTTGCAATTTCACGGGATAATGGACAGAAGCGGATAACCAATTCTGAAGCTGGTATTTTTCCAGAAAGGTTTGCAGGATTGTATTTATATCGAAACATGTTAGCATAAATTCCGGCTGTAACGGTTGCTTCGTAACCAACCGGATTTTGAGTAACCGGATTTTTGTGCAATGTTTCAAGTACTGAATTAATTTTCTTTTTAAATATAGATAATTCGGCAGCAGAGAGAACATAATTGGCATCGCTTCTGTAACCACCTTTTGATTCGTTGAGGTAAGTGTATGTCCATTTTCCCGGTGCATCGGGATCATATTTGTATTTTGATTGTGAGGTTGAAGTAAAAGGCAGCATTGCAACTGATGTAAATAACGTTGCTGCATAAACTGTGATTTTAGGGAAAAGGTGATTCATTTTTTTATTTAAAATTTGTTATGTAAATATTTGTGTGCAATTTTTATTGACGGGATAAACTGAAATTAATTTTTACTGTAGTTTTTTCTTTGCCCTGCGATAAATCTTTGCTTTCATTCTGGCTTAAAACTTTATCTTCAGTTGTGCCTTTATATGGGCCTAAAACAATTTTCAGCGGAACTTCAATTTCATTGTTTCGTGGTTCTTTGGGTTTTTCTTCTTTGCCATCTGCGCAAGGTGCATTTACTTTTTTATCTACGGTGGTTTTCATTTTTCCTTTTTGCGATGTGGCTTCTACTAAAATATGATATGTGCCATCAGTAAGAAAAACAATTTTTATTCTGCAATCAGCCGTTTTTTGTCCTTCAGAAACACTTTCATTTGATAACCCGTTTGTTTTAGCTTCCACATCCTTCTTCTCATTAATCTGTGCAATAACTTTCTGTCCATTGGGGCATATGTAGCAAGGGTTATTAATAGTTGTTTCTGTATTTTCATTCAAATCATAGCTTACGTCTCCATCGCCTTTTCTGAGCCCGTTTTTATTAAGTTCCCATTTAAGATTTGATTTCGATTTTACTTTGATTTGCGTTGTTATAATGCCATTATCGCAAATTGCAGAGCTACTGGTTGTTTCTTCTTTTTCACTCTCAACTTCAATTGTTACTTTTCCTGTGTATGCGCATATTTCATATTCCTTTAAATCATCTACTAACTTTTTTGCCACTTTTTCCATAGCACTTAGTCCCGCTGATCCATGTGCTGCTGTTTCTGTTGCACGGGCAAGTGTTTTTGTTTTTTTTGAATCCATGCAAAAGGCTGTAATAATTGCTGTGTTATTTTTTACTGTTACTTTTAAACTTACAAGGTATTCGCACCCCATTGATCCGGCAATATTTGACAATGCGTTATCATCTCCTGTACCAAGTAATTGTTTCATTCTTTCAAGTTCAAGCAGCGATCTTACGGCTGAAATACTGTTTATTTCTATACATGGAAACGTTTTTTCAAGATTATTTGACACCAATGTTTCAAAATAACCCAGATAGGCTTCTGCTAATTTTCCTCCCTCATCGCCCGAGGCGGAAGTTTGAATAAAGAACTTCGGTTTTGCAGCTTCAGAATAAAATGTTACTGTTATTGTAAAGAGAAACAACAGCATTAAAAAACGTGTCATTTTGTAAGTATTTGGCAGTTTTTGTTTAACTGTAATAACCTTGATATTTCAGTTTCAGGAATGTTTGTTTTGGCAATGCCCAAAGTATCAAGATGAATTAATGAATTGAGGACTGGTTCAAGCGTTTGAACCGGATTCATATCTATATACAGTTTCTTTAAAAATTGTAGTGAACTTATTTGTGCTGGTAAGTGTTCAATCTGGTTATTGTATAAGGCCAGAAGGTTGAGATTTTTAAATGTGCCGATTTTTGCCGGAACTGTTTTTACAAAATACCTGAAGTTAATAATGTAAAGCTCTTCCAGTGGATAAGCTGCCGCCTTTGCCAGTATATCATTTAAGTTTACAGCAGCGCCATTTTTGCCTCCTGTAACTACAAGGGTTTTTATTGATTTGTAATGTTCCATCTGGTCGATAAGTAACTGAGCAGTTGGTGATGACAGGTCAATGACCAATATCTTTTTTTCGTCAAGGTAATCTGTATTGGAAGCAGTTGGAGATTCATCATCTTTAAACTCTTGCACAATTTCTTCCCGCAATGGTTTGGCTAATAAAACCGGCGCACTTTTTCCTGATGACCCTGCTCCCCATATTTGTGTATAAACATCCACCTTGTGTTTCATCATTTCCATTTGCAGCTCATTCATTTTGTTCCCATCTTCATTACTTCCATCATCGGTATCTTGATTATTGTTGTTGCTGCCACTCTGGTTTTGTGATGGTGCTGTTGTTGCAGCCGCAAGCTGTTTCATTAGTTCTTTTATTTTTTCATTAGCTTTCTTTGCTTCTTCAGGGTTATCCCAGTTTGTTGTCTGGCGAATTTTTGCCATCTGCTGCCTTATTTGTGTTACTTTATTCTGATTGCTATTTTGCGAAAAAGAGAAATCAGCAATAAAAAGCAAACTCAGCAAAAGAACTATCTTCAGGCATGTAGTTAGCAGAAATGAAAAAACATGATTGCTTCCCGAATTCTTCATTTTCTTCAGTTTAGTAAATAATTAAATGCTGCAGATAAGTGTATCAGATAATCTTTGATATAGTTGAAATATTCGATTGCTGATTCTGTTGGTAAATTCACATGTACCGGCTGCATATTGGTAACGGCTCTCCGGAGATCTGCAAGGCGTATGTAATCGGAGTAAGAAGCTTTCAGGTTATTGTATTGAATGCTAAGAACGTTCCAGTATTGTGTTGTGTATTTTTCGCAATAACTTTCTTTTTCTTTTTTTATCAGTACTGCAATTGAATCCATTTGTTGTCCTTGCCCGTTATCCTGCCCTCCCATTGATGTAAACCGGCTGTTTAATGCATGTATTTTTTCAAGAGCAATTAACCGTTCGGGATTATTCTCTATCTCATTATATTGTTTTTGTATATCCATCTCCCGTTGCATAACTGCTGTACTCAGGTTTTGCAATTGCATAGTAAGCTCAGCAGCGCTTTTCCCATTTTTTTGCTGGTTGTTGCTCTGATTCCCCTGGCTCATAACATATGCTTCACCGCCGTATGCCTGTGCCCAGGCTTTTCTTCCTTCGGGAGTCATTTTGCTGATGTTCTTTAGCTCTGCCATTGAAATGTTGGTTTGTTGTTGCAGCATTGTATCGGCAATGCCTGCTTTCTCTTCTGCAGACATTTTCTTTTTGTTTTTCATTTTGTTTACCTGTTCTTCTGATAAACCATACTGCGTAGCCATTTGGCTAATGGCTTCATTACGGGCGTAGTTCTCATCCGGCCTTGTTTCTCTTTTCATTTTTTTTATCTGCTCATCTATTTGCTTCAGTTGATTGGAGACTTTGTTAAGAAATGCTGTACGGTCTTCAATATTTGTTTTGCAACCTTCAACTGGCAGAGTAGGTATGCTGTCAACAAATTGCTGAGTTTTAAATTGTGTACTCCCTGTAAGAGTGTTAAAAAATAAGAATGCGGTTATAATTATTTTTTTCATTTTATTCTGCGTTAAAAATGATCTGTCTGTTATTATCCTTTTGGTGCCGGAGTTTCTTTGCTTTCAGATTTTGGTTTTACATTTCCGTTAGAATTGCTTTTCTGAGGTTTGGTTGTAAAGTTTATTTCGTTGCCATAAATTACTTCCGATCCGGATTTTGCATATGCTCTTATATAATATTTGGTGTTTGCCTGAAGTGAGTTGAGAAGTACGCTCATTTGTGCGGAATTTCCCTGTCCGGCGAGATGAAAATTGCTGATGGCAGGTGAGGGTTTTATACCCCAGCAAACTCCACTTTCTGTTATGTTTGAACCACTGACAGAGTAATAACAATCGGCAGAAAAAGAAGTGACAATTCCTGTTTTAATAGTTTTAACTGTTACCTGGCTGAATGTATTATTGATATTCACTGCAAGCAGCAGAAGAATAGGAGTAACATGAAAATGAATATTTTTCATTTATTTATTTTAAAGTATTTTTTTCTGATTCAATCTGCTCCCGAAAACCGGGAGCAGATTGAAAATTCAGAATCTAACGTTACAAACCAGAGGGCAGGAAAACAGGTTATTAATGAGTTATAAGATTATTATTGAAACTTAATGTCCTTGGGTATTTCAAATTCAGTTGCAGGTATGGAAACACTTTCGGTAAGTTTTACTGCTTCAAGTATCATTTTTACGGAGCTGATTTCAATATCAGTTTTTAGTGGAATACCCTTCCAGACAAGGTAGGTTCCTTTCATTTTCATTTTTTCGTAATTAATACTGTATTTGTCGCAATTTTTTCCAAGAAAGGGTTCTTCGCCAATTTTTTCAAGCTTCATATCTTTTCTTATTTCTTCAGTCAGGTTTTCAAAATCTATGCTGGATGATTTTGTTATTTCGTCTGTTTTAGTGCCGGTTTTCTTTTCAGCGTCATAATTGTAAACAACACCGTCTTTGGTAATTGTATTCGTTTGCGATTTCATTCCCATCATTTCCATTTCCACCACAGTTTTCTCTTTTGCTCCATAATCATCAAATAGCAAGGTTTGTTTTGCATCCATACCCATTACCTGTGTTTTGTACTCAACAATACCTGATTTGATTGCGTATTTGCCTTTTTTTGAAATTGCATCAGCGCTATGGTTTTTTGTTTCATTGGCGTTAGATGTAGTCTTGCTTTTGCAGGCAGTTAGTAAGAATGTGAGCGACAGTGTGATTGTGATCAGTAGTTTCATATAAATCAGTTTTAATCATATAAATTATTGTCTCAGGTAAACCATAGGAGCATTTGGCCTGCCAACATAGCATACATATTTGAAATGGTACCGTTTGATGATGCTAACAGCATTGGCTGCCATATCTGCATCGTACTGTGTATTGCCAAAGCTGAACAGGTAATGAGAATTACCTTCAACTACTTTCCATGTTCCATTTACCTGCTTAGCGGTTATGTTTGAATAATCGAATTTAATTGCATCTTCACCGGGTACTGCTGTGTTGGGAACAGTGCCATTTGAATTTTTAAAAAATGCAAATGGAAGATTGGGGAATTTCCCTCCTGTAAAACAGATTTTACTTGTTCGATAGTAAAATAAAACATAAGCTCCCTGATCGGCATTTGCTTTTGATGTGCCAAAATCGTAAAGCAAAATACCATCTGATGTATAAATTCCCCATTTTCCGTTAACCTGTTTTGTTACACGGGTAAATGTTGGAAAACAGGTTTCCTGTGCAATAATTTGAGTACTGAAAAACACCACAAGGAGAACGATAATTGAAGCCTTTTTCATTGTTTAAATTTTAAACGTAAAAGATGTTACTCCGGGTTTACCAGCTATTTTATTTTAATAAATTCAACTCTTCTGTTTAATGCTTTGTTTGATGGTGTGGTGTTTGGAGCTACCGGCTGCGTTTCGCCCATGCCATCAGTTTCAATTCTTGATGCATCAATGCCAAAGGTTTTTACAAGTTCATTCTTTACAGCTAAAGCTCGTCTTTTCGACAGGTCAAGGTTAGAAGCGTCGTTGCCATCAGTATCCGTGTGGCCAACAATTTTGATTTTTACATCAACATTTTCATTAAGTACATCAGCAATTCCTTTCAGGGTTCCGTACGATTCAGGTTTAACAACATCTTTGTTTACATCGAAATAAATTCCGTAACTAACAATTTTGCCTTCAGTAAGGAGTTTGCTGCGCATATCAGGCGATGCAGTGGTAATTTTAATATTGCTTACGTAAGAGCCGCTTGAAGCTCCACGGTACAATCGGAAAGCCAGCCGGGTTAGCTTGCTTCCTTCGTAAATATTTGTAGGAACATCCAGCACTTTTGCTCCTTTTGTATAGATGCGTACCCTGCGGTTTTGCACCCAAATGATAACATGGTTTACCTGTTCGGGAACAACAAGATTTAAATTTGATGAGCCTGTTATTTTTTCCGGGGAAGTTTTGATATATCCTTTGGTTTGCCACAAAGTCTTTGCAATTGCAATCTCCAATCCACATTTTCCGGGTTCATTATTCTTGTCCATTTCGCTGTGCTTATCTTCTCCGTACAGAATAAGACCAAGTGCATACCGTGGCGCTCCTTTTTTAGGAATCAGGTCAAGTTCAATAATAAAGTTTTGCGGAAATTCAATGTCTTTTGTAAACCACCAGTTTCCTTCAGTGGTATTGAGATTAAACCAATTGCCGGGAGCAATATTGACTGTATTAACTTCTCCCGATTTATCCGTTGTCCAAAGTGCCGGGAAATCTCCAATGGCATCCTGACTGAAATCTTCGTACAATAAAACATTATCGCCTGGTACAAAATCATATTTTGAAAAAGATTGTAACTCCTGCTGTCCCTGTGGTGTAGTAGTGTCGGAGCCTGCTTTTGTATTTACTCCCTTCTGCCCTGTGTTATTTTTGTTTGATTCGGAAGGATTTGTTTTCATTGCATTTTCAACTGAATCAAGCCCCTGATCAATTGTTTTATCAATTTTCCTTTCAAGTCGTTGATTTGTTTTGTTCTTGATTTTTTTCAGAACGTCAATCTGGGCAGTTGCTTCTCCTGTAATTGCCATAAATGCTGTCATCAGCAGCAATGTTAGTAGCTGTTTCATATTTCCGTATTTAGTAAGTTAGATTATGGGCTAAAGCTATTTACACTTATGCCAAACGGGTACCCCTAAAAAGGGGTTTTTTAGATTTGCGTAACCGGTAAAATCAAATTTTGCAGAGGATAAAATATTTTTCCTGCACTAATATGTGCTTGTGCCGTTGTACATTTGAAAAGAGATTGCTTGGTTCGATGAATATGGGCTAAAATCGTTTACAATGGTTAAGTTAGTTACATTCATAAGAACTTTTTTCCTCAGTGCTACAGTTTACGGTGTTTGTTTACAGACTGCGGCCGCCCAGGCATTCAATAATGATTCCTTAGAGATGGTGTTAAAAACCAGAGAGCTGACTTCTTATGAACAAATGACCATATATAGTAATTTATGCAGAAATTATATTACCACTAATTTTCCTAAATCAAAATCGTACGCTTATATCGGTATTGCGTTGGCGAAGAAAGAAGCTGACAGAAAAATGCTCGCCGGATTTTATCGCAATCTTGGTGCTGCATTTACTTTTGCAGGTGTTTATGATTCAGCTTCTTTTTTTCTTGATAAAGCCTCTGTTCTTGCAAAAGAAATTAACGACCAGAATCTACAAGCTTACGTATTGCTCAGTGTTGCTGCTTTAAATACAAGAAAAAACAATTATCAACTGGCACTTGAGCAGTTTTTTAAAGTTCTGAGCGTATTTGAGAAAACAGGCGATAAAGTAAACCAGCGAAAAGCCATTGGCAGCATTGCCGCTTTATACATGTACCAGGAAAATTATGTGCTGGCTGAAAAATATTATCTGAAAGCAGAAAAAATTTCACTTTCAACCGGCGATATTAGCGGATCAGGACAAGCTTGCCAGGGTTTAAGCCGTATTTATTTTGAACGTAAGGAAATGGATAAGGCATTGGATTATGCAACTAAATCAGCCACTGCTTTTCATTCGTCGGGCGAAAAAGGGTTTGAGTCGGTTGCGTTAAAAGAAATAGCAAATATTTATCTTTCTGTTAATAATCCCGGAAAATCGGGAGTGTATGCAGATAGGTCATTAGAACTTGCCAAATTATCTCAGGTGCCACGATATATTTCAAATTGCCTGATTGTACTTTCTGATATTGCATTGTATAAAAAGGATTACAAACAGAGTATTCAATACGCATTGGAAGCACTTCGTGTTGATTCAACAGATGCTGATACAAAAACAAAAATGTACGAAACTCTTATTAAGGCAAGTGTATTGAATAATCAGAGTAAAGAAGCTGTATCATTTTTTCAGCAATACAGAAAAGTAATTGATTCAAGAATCAGTGAAACCTATCAGAAATCACTTTCTGAAATGGAGGTGCGTTACGAAACAGAGAAAAAAGTTTTCAGAATATCAGCATTGGAAAAAGAAAACCAACTGAGTATTGTTTTAATTGTAGGTGGTGTAATTGTATTTCTTCTGTTGTTTTTATTCCTGTATGTAAGAGAGAAGAATGAAAAACATAAAAAAGAACTTGCCGAACGAAAGGTTATACAACTGGAGCAGGAGAAAAAACTTATTTCCACGCAGGCAGTTCTTGATGGAGAAACAGCCGAAAGAACAAGGTTAGCAAGGGATTTACATGATGGGCTTGGAAGTATGCTGTCGGTTATAAAACTTCATTTGTATGATATTAAAAAGGCGGAGATGTTAAAAAAGGAAGCTGATACGCAGTTCGACAAAGCCCTTGAAATGCTTGAATCCTCAACTAAAGAATTACGCCGGGTAGCTCATAACCTAATGCCGGAATCACTCGCAGGTTTTGGATTAAAAGCCTCCCTCCAGGATTTTCTTGGCAACATTCCGCATGCGCATCTGCATTATTTTGGAGAAGAAGCCCGGCTTATTCCTCAACTCGAAATAGTTATTTACCGTACTGTTCATGAATTGGTAAATAATGCATTAAAACATTCAGGTGCAGAAAATATAAACGTACAGGTTGTTCAGCACCCGGATAGTATTTCAATTACGGTGCAGGATGATGGAAATGGTTTTGATATTTCAGAAATCAAAGAAGGTTATGGATTAAAAGGCATTGAAAGTCGTGTTTCTGCTTTTAAAGGAACTATGAATATTTTTTCAAAGAAAGGCGAAGGCACAGAAATTAGTATTGAATTTAAAAAGGATGAGCTTGTATGATAAATGTTATGATTGTTGACGATCATGTATTGCTTGCTGAAGGCTTAAAAAAAATTATCAATGAATCATTAAGAGCATGTGTAACAGCAATAGCCGTTAATGGAAAAGATTGCCTGAAACTTTTGAAAGAAGGGCTGCCCAATGTGCTTCTGCTTGATATTAATTTGCCCGATACAGACGGAATTACATTGTGTGCGGAAATAAAGAAACTATATCCTCAGGTAAATATTCTTGCACTAACAAGTTACGGCGAATATACTATGGTGCGCCGTATGATGGAAGGAGGAGCATTGGGTTATGTACTGAAAAATTCAATGACAGAAGAAATGCTCCAAGGTATTGAAGTAGTTGCTGGAGGAAACAAATTCTTTTGTCATGAAGTTGATATGGTTATGAAAAAGGAATCGAACGCAGCAATATGGCTTACACCAAGGGAACGGCAGTTGCTTGAATTAATTGCTGAGGGCAATACAAACCAGGAAATTGCCGAAAAATTATTTCTTGGTGTTGAAACCGTTAACAGTTACCGTAAAAACCTGTTATTTAAGCTAAATGCCCGAAATACAGCAATGCTTGTAAGGATGGCTTATGAACAAAAACTCATTTGAGTAAAAAGTTTTTTTTGAAAAACTAAAATAATTAGTATCTTAGCTCCAATAAAATTAGTAAGCTATGGCAATGGCCAATCAAAACATGAAATACCTGCGTAAGCTGCGTGGTTTTACACAGGAAGAGTTTGCACAAAAAATAGGGATCAAACGTTCGCTTGTTGGTGCTTATGAGGAAGAAAGGGCAGAACCTAATTATGATGTTCTTGAAACAGTGAGCGATCTGTTTAAAGTAAGTATTGATGATCTTTTACGTAAAGATCTCAGTGAAACGAAAGGAAGTTATTTAGCCAAACGCAGGCAGATGAAAATGATTTCGGAAACTAATGTCATTCATTTTGTGCCTGTAAAAGCTGCTGCCGGTTATTTAAATGGGTATGCCGACCCTGAGTTTCTTGATGAGCTAAATACTTTTACGCTGCCAATGCTTTCAAGCGGTACTTACCGTGCATTTGAAATTGTTGGCGACAGTATGTTGCCTACTCCAAGCGGAAGTGTTATTGTAGGTGCTAAGGTGGAAAATCTGGATGGTGTTAAAAATAACAATGCTTATATTGTACTCAGCCGAACAGAAGGAGTTGTGTTTAAAAGAGTACTGAAAAGTAATCGTAGCAAAAATAAGCTTACATTGGTAAGTGATAATCCTGCCTACCAGTCTTACCAGGTTAATGCGGAAGATGTTCTTGAATTCTGGAGTGCTCAATTAGTTATAAGTAAAGTAGCACAGGAACAACGTTGGGATGTTACTAACCTGGCTTCTTTAGTCAGCAATCTGCAGGATCAGGTAAATAATCTAAAAAAGAAAATGAATTAAGGTAAATATCAGTCAAATCAATCAAAAACATCAGTGCCGCTCATACAAATTCAACAGTGTGGGCGGTTTTTTTGTATAGTTTGCAATGCTTATGAGAATAATTCTTTTCTTTTTACTGTTAGTGTTATATGTGCAGGTAATGGCGGGCCCGGGTCCTGAGGCAGAACGATCTCTTCAGGCAAGTAAAATTTTGCTTGCTCCAAAAATTGACGGTATTTTAAATGAAGCGGTATGGCAAACAGCCCCAGTTGCCGAAAATTTTATCATCAATAGCCCAAACTACGGCAATGCATCGGCATATAAAACCAAAGTGTATGTTTTGTATGATAATTCTTCAGTTTACATTGGAGCTTACTTGTATGATGATCCGAAGCAGGTGCGTAAACAGCTTACAGCAAGAGATGGAGAAAGCAGGCAGGATGTGGATTATTTTGCTGTTTACTTTGATACTTATAACGACGATCAGAACGGCTTTCAGTTTATTGTAACAAGCCGGAATGTGCAGAGTGATGCAAGATTAAGTCCCATTAAATCTTCTCAATTTGGTCCGCCAAGCGATTACAGTTGGGATGCTGTTTGGGAAAGCAAGGTTACCATGCAGGAAGATGGCTGGATTGTTGAAATGCGCATTCCTTACTATTCACTTCGCTTTGCAAAAAAGGAAAAACAGGACTGGGGATTGAATTTTCAGCGTTATGTAAGGAGAGACAACGAAAGTTCTTATTGGAATAAAGTGAACCCGAATGAAAATGGATTTGTAAACCAATTTGGACGTTTAACAGGTTTAGAAAATCTTACACCACCGCTGCGGTTATCGTTTCTTCCTTATATAACTGGAGGTTACAGAACAACGCCTACTTCAAAAGGCCGCTTGAATGAGTTTTTGCGCAATGGCGGAATGGATGTGAAATATGGAGTAAATGAAAGTTTTACATTAGATATGACACTGATTCCTGACTTTGGACAGGTTGTGTCGGATAATGTGATTAACAATCTTACCCCTTATGAAGTACAGTTTTCAGAAAACAGGCCTTTTTTTACCGAGGGTACAGAAATCTTTAACAAAGGCGGATTGTTTTATTCACGACGTGTTGGTGCAAGGCCATCCGGTTATTACGATGTGAAAAATATTGGCTCAACCGACAGTACGAAAATTGTTTCCAACCCGGGAGTTGTACAGTTGCTCAATGCAACGAAGTTTTCCGGTCGCACCAAACAAAAATTAGGTATTGGTGTGTTTAATGCAATCGGTGCTTCTATGTTTGGTGAAGTGGAAAACATTCATACACACAAAACAGAACGTATTCAAACCGAACCATTTACCAATTATAATCTTATTGTAATAGACCAGGCATTGAGAGGACGTTCTTATGTGACACTTACCAATGCAAATGTTACAAGAAGCGGTGCAGCAAGAGATGCAAATGTTACAGGCCTCGACTTTGCGTTGTACAATAAAAACAACATGTACGCTTTGCAGGGAAAGTTTGATTACAGTAAAATAATGGGAGCTGATTCTTACGATGGATTTAAATCAACTTTCAGCTTTAGTAAAGTAAAAGGTAAAATTCAGTTTCTTGCAACTAACAATATTGAAAGCGATCGTTACGACCCGAACGATCTTGGATATCTTGTGGCACCAAATGAGGTAACTACACTTTTAAAAGTCAGCTATAACCAGGTTACGCCCATCAGGAATTTCAATTCATTTACTTATACATTGAGCGTTCGTCATGAAATGATGTATAAGCCTTTTGTTTTTTCAAGTTTACGCTATAGTGGAAGTGCTTTCTGGTATTTCAAAAATTTCTGGGATCTGACGATTTCTGCCGAATATCAGCCATTATGGATGAACGATTATTTTGAATTAAGAACACCGGGCAGATTTATGAAAAAAGTTCCGTTTGCATACCTGCAGATAAACGGAAGTTCTGACAGTAGAAAAAAACTTTTCGGCCGGTTCAGGTTAGGCTTTGCAGAATCGGATGCACTTAAGAATGATCCGTATTATGTTGTTAACCCTGGCTTCAGATACAGGTTTAACGACCGCTTCAGTGCCGACCTTGACTGGAATATGCAGGATGATTTCGGGCAGTTTGGTTATGCATATCAACGTGAGGCAAATGGCGAACCAATTGTTGGAAGAAGGAGGGTGGTGGATGTTACTACCGTCTTGAGTGGTATTTATAATTTTACCAGTCGCATGAATCTTACTGTACGTGCAAGGCATTACTGGAATATTGTTCGTTACAGCCAGTTCTTTAATATTAAACAAGACGGATGGTGGGTTGACCGTGCATTTATTCCGGGACAAGACCAGAATTTTAATGTGTGGAATATGGATGTGTTTTATACATGGGATTTCAATTATGGCAGCCGCTTTATACTTGGATGGAAAAACTGGCTGGCCAATGATTATCCTGTTGATGGTGTAAAGTACAGAGGCTATCTTGGAAATGCCGGCAAGGTTTTATTATCGCCTAAAGGAAATGAATTTACTGCACGTATGATTTTCTTTATTGACTACCACAAACTGAAGCGTAAAAAAGCAGATGCAGAAAAATAACCCTGCTGCTAATTTATTTCGAGAACAGTTTTATTGACGATTGCAAAAACTTTGTCTTTCTTTTTTGGTTTAACCGGGTGCAAGCCTGTAAACTTTCCAAATGCAGGAAGCACTGCATGTGTTTCAGAAAAATAAAAACAGGGAAAGCGGAGTGATTGTTTTCCTAAACCTGAAATGCGGATACCCGGATGAATATGTCCTGAAAAGAAATAACGTTCATCATCAGCTAAACTTTCTTCATTCATTTCATGTACAAACGAAAAATTCTGCAGGTGTAATTGTCCTTCGTGCAGTTCAATTTTATTTTTTTTGTACCAGCTGTCTTCAAGTATATCGTGGTTGCCTTTAATTAAATGGATAGGTAATGCTGAAAGATCGTTTCTCCATTTTTCAAACAGCAGCATTTCACTGTTCATGCGGCTGTGAAAAAAATCGCCAACAACCAGCAGTTGTTTTGCTTTGAAAAAAAGTACCTGTGTAATGAGCCGTTGCAGATCTTCTTTAAAAACAGTTTGCGGAATACCGATGCCTTCTTTCCTGAAGTGACCGCTTTTGCCAAAGTGAATATCCGATACAATCAATGCCTGCTCTTCTTCCCAAAACAAACAACTCTCTGGCGATAACCAGAGTGTTTGATTTTTCCATGAAAGTTTAAACGGCGAACGCATGTGGCTGCAAATGTAAGATGTGCAGAAAATTATTATCCTGATTTTTTGGAATCATGATTGTTGGTTAATTTGTTTCCTAAACCGGTTGTTTATGATTGATACAAACGAAATGAAAGATCAGCTTGCTTATGAAGTTTATGAAACGGAAACAATTCCGCAGGGATTGAATGTGTTAACCATCCTCTCATATATTGGCAGTGCATACCAGGTAGCGAAAGCTGTTTATTCTTATTTTATGACTGCAGTGCAGGTGAAGACGGATACTCCTTTTACAAAATCTGAAAACAAAAAGTTGCCTCCCGTGTTTGTTCATTTTTTTGAAGAGGTGAAAAAGATGGTACAGAAGGAATATGATAACCGTACGTTAATATTAATTATTTCAATAGTTGCTGCTGCGGGTTGTTTTTACGGTGCATTGCAAATGCGCAAAAGGAAAAAAGAAGGATTTGCTGTTTATGCAGTAAGTGAGCTTATTTACCCTGTTGCATTTATGCTTATTACGGGTTATGCTGTAAACAGTTTGTTTGGGGTGATTATGTTAATGGGTTTTATTTTTCCTATTCTTTTTATTGTGTTGTACACATTTCAGCGAAAACATTTGACGTTATAAAAAGTTACAATTCGCTATATAATTTGGATTGCTGTGTGCAATGAACAGAAGTTTATTTTGTAAGAGCTGCAACAGCATGAAAATAGTTTGTTGGTCAGGCGATCAATAAAGGTGCAGATTTTATGTGCCGCAGTTTAATTATTGTGATATGTTACGGAGAATGATTACTCTGGTGTACGTCACTGAGGCACGTAGCAATCTATATTATTACGAAGGGAATTTAATTGGGCTATAGTTTTTCAAATGCCCGATACAATCGGGGCGGGTTTGAAAGGTATCCAGTGATCCGCAAGAGACAGGCGGAACACTGGTGCCAGAGAGAGATGATTATTTCTTTGCTGTAGTTGGCTTTTGAACTGTTGCAGATGGTTGTTTCTTTACTGTAGTTGCTAATTTCTTCTTTGGAGATGGCTTTTTCTTTAATGTAAGCTGCCATCGCTTCAGTGTAAACGATCGTTTCTTTACTGCATCTGTTCAATTCTTTGATGCAGCAGTTTTTTCTTTGATGTAAATGCTTATTTCTTTATTGCTTGATGCTGTTTCTTTAATGTAAGTGGCTATTTCTTTAGTGTAAGTATTCGTTTCTTTAATGTAAGTATCCATTTCTTTGATGTAAGAGGCTTCCGAACAGGGTGAAAATGATGTTTTTAGGTTTGTTTTGGACAAAATGGCGATACTATCCAAAAAAGTGTGTAATTGGTTATAAAATAATATTACATCTGTTTGGGTAAATAATCAAAAACTGACATGCGAAGGTAGTATCTGTTTAAGTGTATAAATGGTTAGGCTACGGTACAGGGCAGGGCCTGCTAACCTACCAACGCTTCGGTTGGTACTTTCAGACCGGATGACGGGCGCATAGAATTACAGAACGTACAAGCGAGCGTGGCAACAGAGGCTTAATAGCAGTACTGGCCTCTGCTACATAATCTGTATAAAAAAAATCCCGGCACATGGCCGGGTTTTTATTTCAGTTATTGCTGCTAATTCTATGCGTGCATTCTTGAAAAGATAAATGCTGCAATTAATGCCTGGAAGAAACCATACAAGACCCAGCTCCATACAACCATTAAACTTACATCAATAGCACTGTAGGTAATGAGCAGTGAAGGAATAGTGGCAACCAATGCGTAAATAACAGCCATTTCAATTCCCTGCATCAATGAATTTCCTTTTAATAAGGATTTAAACCTGTTCCAGAACCAGGCAAGTGCAAAGGCCAATACAACCGGGTGTACATAGTACAAAAAGTTGCGTGCCGAATCGTTAATGAAAGCGGGGCTGTAATACTCTTCGGCAATTTTTGGTAACAGAATGGGCATGACTTTTAAGGCTGCAAACGCAAATACAAGCAATGCTGCACTGGCAACGATACCGGAGCTGATAATTTTCTTCATTTGAATGGTTTTTTATAATAAGGGGGGTTAATAAAATAAATATACAGAAATACAAATGAAACAGCCAAGTACTGTTTCATTTTTTTTAAGGACTTTTCTTAACACCTGTATTTGTACCTGCAAGTGACTTTTTTCATTTTTTTTCCTGATTATGATTAGACAAATAAGTGGGGGCGGCCGGTTAACTTTGCTGCTCATTATTTACTGATATGACAAAGACAATTTTTATAGCTACGGCAGAACCTTACAGTGGTAAATCGGTTGTGGCGCTTGGTATTGTAAACATGTTGCTGGGAAAAGCACGCAAGGTTGGCTATTTTAAACCCATTATAAACAATGAGCCGAATGAGAAGAAGGATGCGGATATTGACATGATTGTGAATTATTTTGGCTTACCCATTGCTTATGATGATACGTATGCCTTTACACGCCAGAAAGCGATGCGGCAGATGGAAACAGAAAAGCGGGGCGATTTAATTGATACAGTTATAAGAAAGGTTAAGAAACTGGAAGAAACTTACGATTTTACTGTAATTGAGGGGAGTGATTTCTTAGGCGAGGGTACGGCTTTTGAATTTGAAACTAATGCCACCATTGCCAAAAACGTAAATGCCCCGGTTATATTTGTTGTTTCGGGCGAAGAAAAATCAACTGCCCAGCTTGTAAATACTGTAAGCACAGTGCTGCGCAATTTTAAATCGAGAGAGGTGCAGGTATTGGCGGTTGTGGTAAATAAAGTAAAGAAGGAAATGGTTGAGGATGTGCGTGAACTGCTGACTGCACAACTGATTAACGGTACCATTCTTTCTATTATTCCGGAAGATAAAAATCTGCAGAACCCAACTATGAAGGAGATTACTGAACAGTTGGGAGGGCAGCTTCTTTTTGGTGAAGACCAGTTAAACAACCAGGTGGATGTGATGATTACCGGTGCCATGCACCTGCCTCATTTCCTCGATCATATAAGCGAAAATGTGCTGATTGTAACTCCCGGCGACCGTGGTGATATTATTGTTGGTGCATTGCAGGCTGGTCTTTCACGTAACTATCCCAAAATTGCAGGTATTGTGTTAACTGCAGGCATTATACCAGAAGCACCGGTTATGCGCTTGCTGGAGGGGTTACCATCGGTACTGCCAATTGTTTCTGTTAAGGACGGAACATTCCAGACAAGCGCTGAACTCGGAAATATCCGCTCAAGAATTTCGGCTGATAATACCAAGAAAGTTCAGTTAGCCATCAGCACATTTGAGAAATATGTAGATGTAAACAAGCTTGATGAAAAAATCATCACCTTCAAGCCCGAAGGTATTACGCCGCACATGTTCCAGTACCAGCTTACAAAGAGCGCCAAACGGCAAACCAAACATATTGTGTTGCCGGAAGGAAATGATGATCGTATTTTAAAAGCTGCTGCAAGGCTGGTGAACAGGGAAATTGTAGAACTGACTATTTTGGGTAAACCTGCTGAAGTAAAAGCTTCGTTCAAAAGGCTGGGATTGACGGTTGACTTTAACCGCATTCATATTATTGATCCGCTTACTTCGGAGCAATACACTGATTATGTAAACACATTGTTTGAACTGCGCAAGAGTAAAAATATTACAATTGAAATGGCCCGTGACCTGATGACGGATGTATCTTACTTTGGTACCATGATGGTTTATAAGGGGCATGCAGACGGGATGGTTTCTGGTGCAGTACATACAACGCAACATACCATTCGTCCGGCATTACAGTTTGTAAAAACAAAGCCAGGCATTTCCATTGTTTCATCTGTATTCTTTATGTGCCTGCCCGATCGTGTATCAGTGTTTGGTGATTGCGCAGTAAATCCTGATCCTACTGCGGAACAACTTGCTGAAATAGCAATTTCATCGGCTGAAAGCAGTATTGCTTTTGGCATTGAACCAAGAATAGCTATGCTGTCATATTCTTCGGGTTCATCAGGCGAAGGTGCTGATGTGGATAAGGTGAGAAAGGCAACGGAAATTGTAAAACAAAAACGTCCTGATCTCAAAGTGGAAGGGCCAATTCAGTATGATGCGGCTGTTGATCCGGTTGTTGGTAAACAAAAAATGCCGGGATCGGAAGTGGCAGGGCAGGCAAGTGTACTTATCTTCCCCGATCTGAATACAGGTAACAACACCTACAAAGCTGTACAACGTGAAACAGGTGCGTTGGCAATTGGACCAATGCTGCAGGGGTTGAATAAGCCAATCAACGATCTCAGCAGGGGATGTACAGTAGATGATATTTTTAATACAGTTATTATTACAGCAATACAGGCACAGGAAAAATAAATTATTACAGGCATGAATATATTAGTTATTAATTCCGGAAGCAGCTCAGTAAAATACCAGATGATTAAAATGCCGGAAGCCCAGGTTATTTGCACGGGTCTTGTTGACAGAATTGGATTAGGCAACTCAAACATTGTTTATAAAACCTATAAAAACAACGTTGAGTTTGTAAAAAAGGAAACAATGGAAATTGTTGACCACGAAGCGGGCCTGCATGAAGTTGCAAGATTAATAACAGACAAGGAGATTGGTGTAATCAATGATCCTTCAGAAATATCTGCTGTGGGGCACCGTGTGCTGCATGGAGGCGATGTGTTTACTGCAACTACAGTAGTAAACGATTCTGTGAAAGAGCAAATAAAAAAACTGTTTCCACTTGGCCCGCTGCATCTGCCTGCAAACTATACCGGTATTATTGTGGCAGAAAAGATTTTTACAAATGCAACTCAGATAGCTGTTTTTGATACGGCTTTTCATCAAACAATGCCTGCAAAGGCATACCGGTTTGCTATTCCCAATGAATTTTATGAATCGCACAGTATAAGAGTTTATGGTTTTCATGGAACGAGTCATAAATATGTTGCAGCAAAAGCAGTGGAATATTTAAATAAGCCTCAGTCGAAAGTTGTGACAGTTCATCTTGGTAATGGTTGCAGCATGGCTGCGGTAGCTGATGGAAAATGTATTGATACTTCAATGGGGCTTGGTCCTGTTGACGGGCTTATAATGGGAACAAGATCGGGTGATATTGACCCTACTGTTATTTTCCATTTGGTAAATCAATTGGGTTTTGATTTAAAGGAAGTGGATAATATCCTTAACAAAAAAAGCGGCATGCTGGGCTTAACAGGCTACAGTGATATGCGTGATATTATTTCGTTGTATGAAAAAGGGGATAAGAATGCTGAATTGGCTTTAGACATGTATGCTTACCGTATAAAAAAATATATTGGCGCTTATGCGGCTGCATTAAATGGTCTTGATGCGGTTGTACTTACAGGCGGTGTAGGAGAAAATGCAACGGATATTCGCAAACGTGTAAGTGCTGGCATGCAGTTTCTTGGTATTCATTTAGACGAGACAAAGAATGAAATCCGTTCTTCAGAAATAAGAGAAATCAATACTCCTGAATCACCGGTTAAAATTCTTGTGATCCCAACAAATGAGGAACTGGAAATTGTACAGCAGTGTTATGGCTTGCTGAACAGTTAATTTCAGATATACTTTGAAGAATAAACCCTGAAGGTTTTCAAAAAACCTTCAGGGTTTTTGTTTTTAAACAAATTTCATTTCGGGGTGATGATGTACAGAAAAGAATTCATTGGATAATGCCATTGTAAGATGTGCAAAGAATGCTGTTGCAATACTTTGTGTTGAAACGGTGATATAGCATAACAACAATCCAAATACAACTGCACCAAATGTTTCGCCCGGTCCTTTTGGAATATGTGTGGCAGAATATAACGATAGATTAATTGCAACTGCAGGCCAGAAACCAAACGCATCAACACAAACGAACAACAATACACCACGGAACAAAAATTCATACGCCAGTAAATAAGCTGCCCATGAAGATGCGTCAGCAGCAATTCTTTTTTTATTCCATTCTTTTAAACGCATTTGCGGGTATCGCTCAAGGTTTTTCGGGTTGGATGATGCAAAATAATTCATAACAAGAATAAGAACGGACATACCGGCGATGTACATCAACGAACGCTTATAATCTCCCAACTGTAAGCCAAGTTTTGCCAAACTGTATTGCGTTGATGATAAAAAATAAACGGCAGGAATAATGCCGAGGAAAAATACACCAACCAATTTTTGAAACACTACGTAGCGAACCTGGTTTTGTTCATCATTGCCGTTATTGAAATAATTTTTTTTAATGCTGTTGCTTTCTGCAATAAACCAATAAGCCGCAAAACCAATTGCTGTATATACAATAGCAATAAACGCATTAGTGTAAGCGGGATTCCATTCAAACATATCGGGCCTGATTTTCTTATTCGCTGTAAAAGTATGGATTAAATAATCAGTAGTTTTTGTGTTAAAGGTTCTTGTTTGTTTTTATCGTGCAGCAGCAATATGAATGTCTTTTATTACGAGTATATTTTTTTCATAGCCCGACTTTGTGACATTAATCATTGCTTTGCCAATTTGCTCAAGAGTGGTAATACTGTTGGGCGAAAGTTTTTTAATAATCCACAAAAGCCACACAAAATAGTTATACCATTTGTTTGTAAATTTCATGCCTTTGCCTGCTTCAATAATACCGGGTCGGAAATTATATACGGCTTTGAATGGAAGTTTCATTAAATCATTTTCGGTTTTGCCTTTTACTCTTGCCCACATAAGCCTGCCTTTTTCACTACTGTCGGTACCAGCGCCAGATACATAACAGAATGTCATTCCTTTGTTTTGTTTCACCAATGTTTCAGCTACATGCGTGGTTAGTTTGTAGGTGAGATGATAATAAACCGGCTCTTTCATGCCAACGGAAGAAACGCCGAGGCAAAAGAAACAGGCATCATAACCCGGAAGCTGTTCTGCAATGGAAGAAAAATCATGAAAGTTTTTATGTATAATTTCTTTCAGTTTTGGATGCTGCACATTGCAGGATCTTCTGCCAATAACAAGTACTGATTCTACTAATGGATGATTGAGGCAGGTATGCAAAACGCCTTCACCTACCATTCCTGTTGCACCGGTAACAATTACTTTCATAGCTGTTGATTTAAAGATGAAGTGACTTAATAAAAAAACCTCTGTATTAAAAGTACAGAGGTTTTTTCTATTGTTGATTGTTGAGTTACTGCTGCATCTGCATATCGTCACTTCCTTCAACCCTGTTATTTTTGCGTTTGAAGAGTGAGGCGTCGAATTTACCAAAACGGTAAGTGAAGTTAACACGCACAAAAGCCGGGTCTCTTCTTCTCCAGCTATCCTGGTAAAAATATTGTGAAGACGAAATTGTTCTGCTTTCTCTTGTACTGAAAATGTCACTCCAGTTAGCGGATACAACTGCAGTGTTTTTCTTGATCTTGAATTCTTTTCTTAAACCAAAATCAAAATCGTAGTTAGCGGCTATGTAACCTTGTGTGGTTGATATTTGCGACCCGAAACCAGGTCCCATACCTCCGCCCATACCACGGCCACCGCCGCCGCCGCTGTTACTGGTAGATACTGGCAGAATGGATTTGGAACGATATTGTCCGCTGAACTGCATAGTCCATCCTTTGCCTAATTTAAATGTGTTGTTGAGTTTGATTGTATAGCTGGTGCGTTCATTTGCAAGATCGGGCATTAAAGCGCTGCCTTCAATTTTAGAATAATACACATTTGCATTGTAGTTCAGTTCCCACCATGTGCTTACTGTATTACGGAATACCAGTTCAAGACCAGCAGCGTAACTTCTTGACGCATTAATGTACGTACTCATTAAAACTGAATCTGTACTTTCTCCAATTTTACTGTAGCTCTGGTACCTTGAAATAAGATTGTTTGTTTGCTTTCCAAATAGTGTTGCAAGAAATGTGTTATTTTTTTCTCCGTATGTTTTTTGATATGTCAACTCCAGCGAATTAGTGAATTCAGGTTTGAGATTAGGATTCCCTGTCTGGTAGTTAAAGATATCGCTGTAATCAGTGTTAGGTAACAATTGGAAAAAGCTTGGTCTGTTGATGCGGCGGCTGTAATTCAACTGCATGTCCTGCTTTCCTTTAAATGTTTTTGAAAGAAAAACACTTGGGAAAAGTGCCAGCGGAAACTGGTTGCTGTAGGTTGTTAATTTGCCAACCTGTTCTCCGTCATACTTTGAACTTTCTGCCCGCAAACCAACCTGGTAATTCAGATTTGCTTTTTTAATTTTTTGGGAGAAGGTAAAGTAAGCTGCATGTACAAAATCGGTGTATTTGTATTCGTTGCTTTTCTTGGTATCAAGCACACCATTCATGTCATAATAATTCTGAAAACTTTCAAACCATCTGATTTGCGAACGCAAGCCACTTTCAATCTTAATGTTTTCTGTAACCGGATTGCTGTAATCTGTCTGTGCAACAAAATATGAACTGTTTCCTCCCCCATCAATTTCCTGGTTAATTAAAGAAGTGATGGGAGTCATTGCTTCATCAAATCTTTTGTAATTAATGCTCTGGTCATTTACACTTTTGCTCTTATTAAAATTAATATCAGCGGTTAATTCATTCCCTGCTTTTGGAAAGTTATGTTTGTAACTTATTTGTGCGCCTGTATTACGCATCTGGTTTTTTCCATTTGTATAACGATCTTCATTGATGCGTTTAAAAGTTGGTTCAAGTGTATCGTAATGAATTGTGTTTTGATCAAGAAAATCAAAATTACCCCGCATTAATGAACCTGAGACTGTAAGTGTATTTCTGTTATCAATCAGGTAGTCAAAACCAGCTCTTCCGTAACCAAACATACCATTACTTGTATTCCTGTTGCGGGTATAAAGAGTGTTATCGTATGTGTCTAAAAGATTTGTTCTGTTTGTTTCGCCAAATGAAATTGACTTACGCTGAAATAATCCAAGATTTGAGAAAAAGTTAATTTTTCCCTGGCGTAAATTCAAATCGGCACCGCCGTTAAATTTACCACGCATATCCACGCCCACACGTACACTTCCGCTATAACCTACCCGACGGTTTTTCTTTAATACAATATTGATGATTGCCGACTGGCCGCCGCTTGCATCGTACTTTGCAGATGGGTTAGTAATTAATTCAACACTCTGAATTGCATCCGCCGGAATTTGTTCCAGCGTTAATGTTGTTGGCCGGCCATCAACAAATATCTGCGGGGCACTGTTGCGTAGTGTAATGTTTCCATCAATGTCAACATTTACTGTTGGTACATTTCGCATCACATCCACACCGGTACCACCTTCTGAAACAATGTTCTTATCAACATTGAAAATTTTCCTGTCGATACCAAGCTGAAGGGTGGGGCGTTGGCCAGTTACAACCACTTCGCCCAGTTCTTTTGCATCAGCTTCAAGTTTAATGTTGCCAAGATCTTTGTCAATATTATTGAGCATTGAACTCATATCACCACCACCGCTTTTTAATATAAATGCTGCTTTCTGTTCAATGGATTTATAACCAATAGCTGTTACTTTTAGTTTGTACTGTGCCATAATGTTTAAGCCTTCAAGACTAAAATCACCATTTGCCAAAGTAAGCTGGCCATTAACCACCACATCCTTTCTTGTACGTGATACACTGTCGAACTTGTTCTGGATAAGTTGTACCGATGCTGCTTCAACAGGTTTGCCCGATTTTGAATCCACAATTTTGCCATAAAGTCTGCCCATATTCATTTGCCCGCCGCCTTGTCCCATTCCGGGCATTTGTGCAGGTAATTGCAGAATTGTGAAACAAAAAAACAGGCTTAGAAGAATCTTCATATTTTTTTTTTAAAGAAGTGCAAATTTGGTTTAAATTTCAATGGCACACTGCCGTTTGGTATGAACGGTAGTACCGGAATAATAAGACGGGAAAAGCCTGAAAACCCCTCGATAGGTTGTTTTGATTTTGATGAATGGGGGTTATTGAGTAAGAAGGGTGATAAAGATTTGCAGAAGTCCGATGATAAAACCAAGCACTCCGCCAATAATTTCAACAAACCGGAATTCTTTGGCCATTACCTGATATAGTATTTCTTCCAGTTTATCGCTGGAAAATTTTTTTACTTTTTCAGTTACAATCTGTTCAAGATCAAGTTGAGTTTTTAAGGAGCCGGTATATTGCTGCATAATTTTCGGAAACAGATCTTCCAGTTCTTCAAGAAATACTGATTTCAGTTTTTCTATTGTTTTATCGCCAATAAACATGCTAATCATTGGCATTGCATCACTCAGCTTTACCCGCAGAAAATGATCGATATGTGTTTCCAACTGCGGTAAAATGTTTTTCAGATTTTCGGGGTTGGTGATTTTCTGTTCTATTTCTTCAAATGATAAAAGTTCCTGGCTTACGAGTTTGCCCAGCTTTTGTGCAAACTGTTCCTGTCTTTTTGGGAAAATTCCCTGGATGTTGTATCCAAAAATATATTTTGGGTTACGTGGATGAAACAACATTTTAATTGCTACCCAGTTGGTAACCCATCCAATAAAAGCTGAAATAACAGGAATGATTAATAGCCAGTAATTCATAAAAATAAAAATCAGCCGCAAAGAACGTTTATTTTTTATTTCTGAAGAAGTGATTTGCTGGAAAACCTGAATTACATTATTTTTGCCGTCCCAAAGACGGAGGCTGTAGCTCAGTTGGTTAGAGCATCAGATTGTGGTTCTGAGGGTCGAGGGTTCGAGACCCTTCAGCCTCCCATCTTAAAGATCCCTGCAAAACAGAGCAGGGATTTTTTATTAATGATGGCTTTCTATGTTTATATCATCTGCTCAAAGCAATACGATAAGTATTACATTGGCCAGACTGCGAATTTCCCAAACCGGTTGGTAAGGCATAATCAGGGATTAGAAAAAGCAACCAAACCGTATATTCCTTGGAATACAGAGTGTGTTATTGAGAAATCGAGCCGTTCAGAGGCAATGATTCTTGAACGGAAACTCAAAAATCTGAATCGGGAAAGATTGCTTGCATTTATTAAAAAATATCAATAGAAGTTGTGGTTCTGAGGGTCGAGGGTGCCGACGATGAATGTCGGCATGCAGTCCGAAAGCGTCTGCATTCGAGACCCTTCAGCCTCCCATCTTAAAGATCCCGGCAAAACAGAGCAGGGATTTTTTATTAGAACTAAAGAGATTCGGAAATTTCTGAATGATGATATTCTCTTTCCAGAATGGTTTTGGGCGTGCAGCCGTATTCTTTTTTAAAAGCTTTTGTGAAGTTTGAAACATCAGTAAATCCAATACTGAAACCTGCTTCTTTTGCCGATATTCCTTGTAACATCATTTCCTTTGCCTTATTTAAACGGCGTTTATTATAAAATTCATAAAGCCGGAGGCCATATACTTGTTTAAAGCGTTGTTTCAGCTTGGTGCTGCTCATGTGAGCTATTCTTGCAAGATTAGTAATGGAGGGAAAACGCTCCAACTCTTCATTCTTTAAAAGTGCTTCTACATTCTGCAGGCGCACAACATCTTCATCAGGAATAATTTTTTTATTACTGATCTGCAGCGAATCATTAATGTATGTGCTGAAAAAATATTCAAGTAAAAAAACGATTCTGCTTTTTAAAGCCAGTTTTTCTGATTCTTTGGTAAAATCGGTTTCAAAAATGCGGGTTAACTTTTCCTGTATTTCCTGGTTAATAAGCAATTTGTTAATCTGCTCAAGTTCCTGGCTGGTAAGCATTTCAACCTGTAATTTTACATCCGCATTAAAATGTCCGGCCACCCATTGAGGTGACAGATAAATTCCCAGTCGCCTGATCTTTGTTCCGGGTGTATAAGAAACCTCCACTTCCAGGTTACTTGATGAAACGAAAATATTATTCCTGTTTTTAGCGCTGTCAATAATCTGATTTTTCTTACTTCTTATACCAAAAAAGTCACTTACCTGTACCTGGTTAAAAAAAACAAGTAACCCTTGCTGGTTATTACTCGTACGGTGCAGGGTGAGGTTATCATTTAATTCAGCATTAATAAGTACATAGGAAAAAGAGCGGTCGAGACTATCGGCAAAACAAAAGCCGTGACCAAGATTTTCGGGAAAAGAAAAATACGAGCTTTTTGCTTTTACTCCAATCTTGCCGGCGGCTTCCTGTAGCCAGGTCTTAAAATTCTTTTGTTTAAAACGGATGTACATCTGTAGCAAAAATAGTTATGCAGAATAATCCGTTTTGTAGAACTAAATATGATTATTTTATTATATCAATTTAATTTCTGTTTTATTTCCTGAAGTTTCAATAATGCTTCAACAGGTGTTAATCGGTTAATGTCTAATCCTTCAAGTATTTTGCGTATTTCGTCAAAAGTTTGAGAGTGTACATCAAAAATATTTAATTGCATTTTTTGCACCGGCATGTTTTTTAAATGTTCTTTTATATCTGAACTGCCTCTTTGATCTTCCAGTTGCTTCAGAATTTCATTTGCCCTGTTAATTAAACTTACCGGCATGCCTGCCATTTTAGCTACATGAATACCAAAGCTGTGAGTGCTTCCGCCGGGTGCAAGTTTGCGGAGGAAAATAATTTTATTACCAACTTCTTTGTTAGTGATATGATAGTTTTTTATACGGCTGAATTTTTCTTCCAGTTCATTCATCTCATGGTAGTGAGTTGCAAAAAGAGTTTTTGGCTGAAAGGCGGATTGATGCAGATATTCAGCAATACTCCAGGCAATTGAAACTCCATCATAAGTAGAAGTTCCCCTGCCGATCTCATCTAATAAAATCAGGCTTCGTGCAGAAAGATTATTGATGATGCTGGCTGTTTCGTTCATCTCCACCATGAATGTACTTTCGCCGCCACTTAAATTATCACTGGCACCAACACGGGTAAAGATTTTATCGGTTATGGGAATTTTTGCTGCAGATGCAGGTACAAAACTTCCCATGTGTGCCATCAGCACAATCAATCCTGTTTGACGAAGTAAGGCGCTTTTACCGCTCATGTTTGGCCCGGTAAGAATGATGATTTGCTGTTTTTCTTTATCCAGCAATAAATTATTTGAAATATATGATTCTCCAGCGGGTAAATTCCGTTCAATAACCGGATGCCTTGCATCGGTCAGTTCAAGGTCAGATTCAACGTGGATTTGCGGTCTTACATACTTATACTGCAATGCATTTTCTGCAAAGCAACACAAACAATCAAGTATAGCCATTACCTGCCCGTTAGTCTGAATGGGGCCAATGTATTCCTGTAGTTCTATCAATATTTTTTCAAACAATTCAGCTTCAATACGTAATATTTTTTCTTCAGCGCCTGTAATTTTCTCTTCGTATTCTTTTAATTCAGGTGTAATGTACCGTTCTGCATTTGCTAAAGTCTGCTTTCTTGTCCATTCGGCAGGTACTTTATGTTTATGCGTATTGGTTACTTCTAAATAATAACCAAACACATTATTGAAAGCAATTTTAAGCGAAGGAATTCCGGTTGCTTCACTTTCTCTTTGCTGTATTTCAAGTAAGTATTCTTTGCTGTGATGTGCTATGCGTCGCAATTCATCTAATTCTGCGTGGATGCCATCTTTAATTACATCACCCTTGCTAATCATTGCAGGTGGATTATCTACAATTTCGTTAATAATCTTTTCAGCAATGTAGTGGCAAGGATTAATTGTATCACTTAATCTTTTGAGGTATTGATTAGCTGAGGTTTTACATTGCTCTTTTATTTTTTCAGCATAACCTAATCCTTTGGCAAGATGAAGAATTTCCCGTGGATTAATTTTTTTCAGCGGAAGTTTGGCCACCAGCCTTTCAACATCGCCGCATAGTTTGATAGCTGTCTGGAGGTGCTTTCTTAAATCTGTTTCAAGTATAAATGATTGTACAGCTTCAAGCCTTTCGTTAATACGTTCAGTATCTTTCAATGGTAATAACATCCATCTTCGCATCAGCCTTGCGCCCATGGGAGATACTGTATTGTCAAGTACCTTCAGCAAGGTATTGCCTCCATCGGCATTGCTGCCAAGTAATTCAAGATTGCGGATGGTAAACCTGTCCATCCATAAATAATCGGCTTCATCCAGCCGTTGAACAGATGTAATATGATTGAGATTAGGATGTTCGGTATCTCTTAAATAATGAAGTACTGCACCTGCTGCAATTTTACCAAGATGCAGTTCTTCAATACCAAACCCTTTAAGTGAGTGTGTCTGAAAATGTTTCAGCAGCAGTTCTGTGGTATATGCTTCAGTGAAAATCCATTCTTCTAAATGATATGTATAAAACTTGTTGCCAAAGTTTTCTTTAAACAGTTTTTGTTTGTTACGTTGAAAAACAATTTCTGCAGGTTTCAGACTCTGAAGTAATTTATCAGCATAATCTTTATTTCCTTCTGCTGCAAAAAACTCACCGGTGCTGATATCGGTAAAGGCAAGACCGTACTTTTCATTTTCTTCATGAATGGCTGCAAGGAAATTATTGCTGTTGTGTTCAAGCAGCTTGTCATTGGTGGCAATACCGGGCGAAAGTAATTCTGTAACGCCTCTTTTTACAATACCTTTTGCCTGTTTTGGGTCTTCCAGTTGATCGCAAATAGCCACACGGTGACCTGCTTTCACCAACTTGTGTAAGTATGTATCTAAAGCATGGTGGGGAAACCCTGCAAGTTCGCTGCTGCTGGCAGAGCCATTATTACGTTTGGTTAATGTAATTCCGAGAATTTGTGATGCTGTAATGGCATCTTCACCAAACGTTTCATAAAAATCGCCTACTCTGAATAATAAAATTGCATCGGGATATTTTGCTTTAATAGCCCGGTGTTGCTGCATTAATGGGGTATCTGCTCCGCTTTTTGCCATGGCTGACAAAAATAAGGAAGCAGCCAGTTCATTTTACATTATTTGTTAAGATATAATTACAAGTATTCGATTGCAAATTCCACATCGGCAAATTTCTCGAACATGGCGCTTACACCGCAATATTTGTCTTTTGACAGGTGAACGGCTTTTTCAACTTTTTCTCTGTCTTCGTCTTTCACCTGTATTTTGTAGATGATCTTTACCCAATTATATACAGTTGGGGTTTCTTTGGTAAGATTTGCCTCTACGTCTATGCTGAAATTGCTAAATTCAACCCTCATTTTGTTTAAAATTGACACGATGTCAAACCCGGTGCAGCCCGCAAGAGCTGATAGCATGAGTTTTTTGGGGCGTGGGCCAAGGTCACTTCCTCCGTTATCTTCAGTTGTATCAATGGTTATAGTATGGTTGTCGAGTTTACTCTGAAAAGTCATGCCGCCGGTAAATGTGGTGGTAACTTTATGATCTGCCATAGTATTTTTGTTTTGAGCGCAAACCTATGCAAATAAGACAGATTTTTGTACAAAGGGTTCATGAGGCAGAAAACTTCAAATAAAATCTGATATTGTTGCTGAATTTAAGCCAAATTCTCCTACCTTTGCCGTCCTAAAAATTTGTATCATGGCAAGAGTATGTCAGCTTACAGGAAAGGTGCCAATGGGCGGTCACAAGGTTTCGCATTCAAATATCAAAACCAAACGTCGTTTTTTGCCCAATTTGCAAACCAAGCGTTTCTTCCTGGCTGAAGAAGACAAGTGGGTAACCCTCAAGGTTTCAACTGAGGCAATCCGTACTATTAATAAAAATGGATTGTATAGTGTTGTAAAGGAATTGAGAGCAAAAGGAGAGCACATCTGATTTAATTATATTTTAAACTGAGGCAAAATGGCAAAAAAAGGGAAAGGCAATCGTGTTCAGGTTATCCTGGAATGTACAGAGCATAAGACTTCTGGTCAGCCTGGTACAAGCCGTTATATCACAACCAAGAACAAAAAGAACACACCGGAACGCCTGGAGTTGAAAAAGTTCAACCCAATTCTGAAGAAAACAACTGTTCACAAAGAAATTAAATAATGTGTTTTACACACATTTGTAAGTAACTAATCCCTTTCCGGGATATAAATTAAGATGTTATGGCAAAAGCAGCTTCAAAAAACGCTAAGATTAAAGACGCTAAAGCAGCAGCTGAATCAAAAAACTGGACCAAAGTAATCAGGGCCGTTCGCAGTACAAAGACTGGTGCATATACCTTTAAAGAGGCTATCGTGCATAAAGAAAAGGTGAAGGATTACATGGCTCAAAAATAATTTGTAGCTTATTATACTAAAAAGCTGTTCCAGGTTCATTCATGGAGCGGCTTTGTCGTTTTTATACTATTCGTTATCCTTGTACTATTAAAACACACAGCATGGGATTTTTTGGAAAATTATTCGGAAAAAAAGAAAAAGAAAGCCTTGATCAGGGATTGGAAAAAACCAAGGAAGGGTTTCTTGGAAAAATTGCAAGGGCTGTTGCCGGTAAAAGCACTGTTGATTCGGAAGTTTTAGATAACCTGGAAGAAGCATTGGTGAGTGCCGATGTAGGTATTGAAACAACAGTTGAAATTATTGAACGTATTGAAGCACGGGTTGCGAAAGATAAATATATCAACACATCCGAGCTCGGTACTATTTTGCAGCAGGAAATTGAAAGCATGCTGGTTGATGCGCCTGCTGATACTACTTATTCCAATTTTGATTTACCTGCCGGCAAAAAACCATTTGTATTGATGGTGGTGGGAGTAAATGGCGTAGGTAAAACTACAACCATTGGTAAACTGGCTCACCATTTTACACAAGCAGGAAAAAAAGTAATGCTTGGTGCTGCTGATACATTTCGTGCAGCAGCAGTTGATCAGCTTACTATCTGGAGTGAACGGGCAGGCGTGCCGATTGTAAAACGGGAAATGGGAAGTGATCCGGCTTCAGTTGCATTTGATGCAGTTAGCAGCGCTGTTGCAAAGGATATTGATGTATTGATTATTGACACTGCCGGAAGATTGCATACAAAAACACACCTGATGGATGAACTGAGTAAAATAAAACGGGTCATTCAGAAAGTAATTCCTGATGCACCACACGATGTATTGCTGGTGCTTGATGGTTCAACCGGACAAAATGCTATTGAACAAGCAAAACATTTCACTGCTGCAACAGATGTTACAGGCCTTGTTATTACAAAACTTGATGGAACCGCTAAAGGTGGTGTTGTGTTAGCAATTGCACATCAGTTTCATATACCTGTTAAGTTTATTGGTGTAGGAGAGAAGGTGGACGATTTGCTTGTGTTTGATAAGCATGAATTTGCTGACAGCTTATTTAGTTTGAAAAATTAGAAAGCAGAGAAACCTATATAAAAAAGAAAATCCTTCTGAAACCAGAAGGATTTTTTTTGATTCGCTGTGAATCTTATTTCTTTTTAGCAGCTTTTTTAGCAGCTTTTTTAGGAGCAGCTTTTTTAACAGCTTTTTTAGGAGCAGCTTTTTTAGCGGCTTTCTTAGGAGCAGCTTTTTTAACAGCTTTTTTAGGAGCAGCTTTCTTAGCAGCTTTCTTTTTTGTTGCCATTTTTTTAGAATTTAATGATTAGTAAAAAACTTAACAGGATAAAAGTAAAAAAAAAATTATTTTAAAAAAATTTTTTTAAGCACCTGCCTCGATGGGAGCAACAGAAACGAAAGTCTTGTTATCTTTTCCTTTTTTAAATTCAACCACACCATCAGCCAAAGCAAAGATTGTATAATCTTTACCAACACCTACATTTTTACCAGGATGATAAACAGTACCACGCTGGCGGATAATGATATTTCCTGCAGCAGCAGGTTGTCCGCCATAAATTTTTACACCAAGGCGTTTACTTTGTGAATCACGGCCGTTCTTTACACTACCTTCACCTTTTTTATGTGCCATTGTATAAGAGTTTTAAATTTTTGATTTTGTAAACCTGAATTCAGTATCAGATTTTATGCAATACCGGTTACTTTAATCTGAGTATATAAAGTGCGGTGGCCTCTTTTCTTGCGGAACCCTTTACGACGTTTCATTTTAAAAGCAATAACAGTTTTGCCTTTCTTTTCGCCAAGAATTTCGGCTTTCACTTTTACTTTAGCATCAGCACCGGTGCTGAGTTTTCCATCCGCATCAACTAATAATACATCAGAGAACTCAACCTGATCGCCTGCGTTACCTTCAATATGAGGAACATAAAGGCTCTGACCTTCTGATACTTTAAACTGCTGACCGGCAATTTTTACTACTGCAAACATAACTTTCCAATATTAGGGCTGCAAAGGTAAGGATAATATTGGTTTGAAACCAAGTTTATCACAAAAAAATTACCCCTCTTTTAACGGTGGGTTTGGAGGTGTAAAGTTAAATTTGTGACCTTAAAGAAGGGCTTGGTATGAAAATTAAATCAATTCTGGCAAAGCCATTTGCCGGGTACATATATAAGAATATCCAGAAAAATAAAGCTACGGCTGTTGCCGATCAGGATACAATATTTAAACAACTCATTAAAACCGGGCGAAATACGGATTTTGGGAAAGCATGCAAGCTTGCCGAAGTAGAGTCGTACGAGCAATATAAGCAGGCTGTGCCTATCCAGGATTATGAACAGATGCGCCACTGGATTGATAAAATTATTGAAGGCCGCCATAACGTTTTGTGGAAAGGAGTTCCCATGTATTTTGCCAAAACATCGGGTACAACAAGCGGCGTTAAATATATACCTATCACTAAAGAATCGGTTGGTAATCATTTTGGAACAGCACGAAATGCAGCCTTATGTTATGCGGCCGAAACAGGTAATACCCGTTTTTTTGATGGGAAACTGATCTTTTTGTCCGGTTCGCCCGAACTGGAAAGAGTGGGAAATATTCCTACAGGCCGGTTAAGTGGAATTTCCAATCATCTTATTCCCAGCTACCTGCGCACCAACCAGCTTCCATCTTACGAAACAAATTGTATTGAAGACTGGGAAACCAAACTTCAAAAAATAGTGGATGAAACCATCAACCAGAACATGACACTCATCAGCGGTATTCCGCCATGGATGCAGATGTATTTTGATGAACTCGTCCAGCGCACAGGAAAAAAGGTAGGCGATATTTTTCCCAATTTCAGCGTAATGATTCAGGGAGGTGTAAATTTCGATCCTTACAAAGCAAAATTGTTTGAAAGTATTGGCCGGAAGATTGACACAATTGAAGTATTTCCTGCCAGTGAAGGTTTTTTTGCCTTCCAGGATTCGCAGGATGCGGAAGGATTATTACTCAATACAAATGATGGAATCTTTTTCGAATTTGTTCCAGCCAGTGAAATATACAACAACACCCCGACAAGGCTTTCTTTGAAAGATGTAAAAGTGGGCGAAAACTATGCACTCATCATTAACAGTAATGCCGGGCTTTGGGGCTATAATATTGGAGATACAGTAAAATTTGTATCAACTAATCCCTACCGGTTGGTTGTTACCGGCCGAACAAAACATTTTATTTCGGCTTTTGGCGAACATGTTATTGGTGAAGAAGTAGAGCATAGCCTGCTGAATGCAGCGAATGAAGAAGGGGTGCAGATTACTGAGTTTACTGTTGCCCCAATGATTCAGCAGGGTGAAGGAAAAAGTTATCATGAATGGTTTATTGAATTTGAAAACAAGCCGGCAGATATAAACGCTTTTGCCATAAAGCTCGATCAAAACCTGCGTGATAAAAATATTTATTATGATGATCTGATTACTGGTAGCATTCTGACATCTTTGAAAATTACCCCTGTGAGAAAAAATGGGTTTATTGACTACATGAAAAGTATTGGTAAATTAGGTGGCCAGAACAAAGTACCCCGGCTGAGTAACGACCGGAAAATAGCAGATGAACTTTTGAAATGGGCCGATATTTAAGAAATTGATAGGAGGATTTTGAAAAAAAAGTTCCCCACCCTGATTAATAAAATTTATGCAACAACAACAAAAAAAACGAATTGCAATTTTTGGATCCACAGGCTCTATCGGAACACAGGCCCTTGATGTAATTGAAGCCAACCCGCATTTGTTTGAAGTGGAAATTCTCACAGCTCATCATAACGATGAACTGCTGGTGAAACAGGCTCTTCAGTTTAATCCCAATGCTGTTGTAATTGTTGATGAAAAAAAATACGAAAAAGTGAAGCAGGCACTTGCTTCAACAGATATAAAGGTATTTACAGGCGAGCAATCGCTGGAAGATGTGGCCGAGTTCAGCACGTATGATATGATGCTTGCAGCAATTGTTGGATTTGCCGGCTTAAAACCAACACTGAAAGCAATTGAAAATAAAAAAGCAATTGCTTTGGCTAATAAAGAAACACTTGTTGTTGCCGGGGATATTGTAATGCAGATGGCAGTTGAAAACAGGGCACCAATTATTCCGGTTGACAGTGAGCATTCGGCCATTTTTCAATGTTTGGTTGGTGAAGCAAGGAATAAAATAGAAAAGGTAATTCTTACTGCCAGTGGTGGTCCTTTCCGGGGAAAAAAGCCTAATTTCTTACTGAATGTAAAAAGGGATCATGCACTTCAGCATCCCAACTGGAGTATGGGAGCTAAAATTACCATTGACTCTGCTACATTAATGAATAAAGGGTTGGAGTTAATTGAAGCCAAATGGTTGTTTAATCTTTCTCCAGATCAACTACAGGTGGTTGTTCACCCGCAAAGTATTATTCACAGCCTTGTTCAATTTGAAGACGGCAGCATTAAAGCACAAATGGGTTTACCCGATATGAAGCTGCCCATACAGTATGCAATGGCTTTTCCACAAAGGATTCCCAATCAGTTTCCACGATACGATTTCAAAAAAATTAGCACACTTACATTTGAAGAACCCGATTTAAAAACATTCCGTAATCTGTCATTAGCTCTGGATGCGCTAAATAAGGGAGGCAATCTTCCATGCGTAATGAATGCAGCTAACGAAATTGCTGTGTGGGCATTTCTCCGAAACAGAATCGGCTTTCTTGATATGACAGATATTATAGAAAAAACAATGAGCTATGTTTCATTTATTGAAAAACCAACACTTGAAGAATACTTTGAAAGTGATGGTGAGGCCAGAAATTATGCTGCATCGCTGATTCAGCTCTGAATTTAAAATAATGTGCTCATACCGCAATTTTAAACCGATATTTGCCCTCCGTACAAAAAAAGATATATTGATTAACTAACCAATTATGTTATTAGCAATTAACCTCGCAGAATTTGGAATGAAAGCAGCACAGTTATTATTGTCGCTTTCGATCTTAATTATATTTCACGAATTCGGACATTATATTACCGCCAAATGGTTTAAATGTCGTGTAGAAAAATTCTACTTATTCTTTGATCCTTGGTTTTCATTGTTCAAAAAGAAAAAGGGCGAAACCGAATATGGCATTGGCTGGTTACCGCTGGGTGGTTATGTAAAGATTTCAGGAATGATTGATGAAAGCATGGACAAGGAAGCAATGAAACTTCCTCCTCAGCCTTGGGAATTCAGAAGCAAACCAGCCTGGCAACGGTTGATTATTATGATAGGAGGCGTTACAGTGAATGTGCTTTTGGCTTTTGTTATTTATGCAATGATCCTGTATAAATGGGGTGAAGACCGTATTCCGATGGACAGCGTAAAGAACGGGATATGGATTACTGATAGTTTAATGTACGAAGCTGGTTTAAGAAACGGCGATAAGATTGTGAGTATAGAAGATGAGCATGTTGCTTTTTTTGATGATGTAAACAAGAAAATTCTTACTGCCAAGCACATGGTTATTGAGCGCAACGGCGTTCAGAGAAATATCAATTTTCCTGTTGATCTTGTAGGTAAACTGGTGGAAAGTAAACGTAAAAGAAGATTAGTTGATATACGATTACCAATTATTGTTCCCGAATTTGATAAGCGTGATACAAGTTATGCAAGCAGATCAGGGTTAAAGAAAGGTGATAAAATTGTTGCGGTTGATTCTGTTACTGTGAATTATTTTGATGAAATGATACCACTTGTTGCCAAAAAGAAAAACAGTAATGTTGAATTTTCGGTTAACCGTGGTGGTGAACAGATGAAAATAACATCAAAAGTAAATAGTGATGGCAAAGTGGGGCTTGGGGCATCTGAAATGGAAACTTATGCTGCGGCTGGCGTGTTTAAAATTGATCATCGTTCCTATGGCTTTTTTGAATCGTTCCCTGCGGGTGTACGTAAAACATTCAGTAAGCTCAGTGATTATATAGATCAGTTCAAGCTCATACTCCGTCCGGAAACAGGGGCGTTTAAAGGTATTGGTGGTTTTGGATCCATGGGTTCAATTTTTCCTTCTACGTGGGATTGGGAAAGCTTCTGGAATATCACAGCTTTCTTCAGTATTATACTTGCGTTTATGAACCTTCTTCCAATTCCCGCATTGGATGGGGGGCATGTATTGTTTACTCTGGTTGAAATGATTACAGGGCGTAAACCAAATGAAAAATTCCTGGAGTATGCCCAGATTGTAGGTATGGTAATCTTGTTCAGCTTGCTGATTTATGCAAACGGAAATGATTTATTTGGTTGGAACCGGTAAAAGAAGTGAAAAATTAAAAGTAAAAAAATAATGAAGAGGCTGTCTTAAAATTAAAGGACAGCCTCTTTTTATTTGGGAAGAAATTAAAGCTCTATACCTATTTTTTTCATCAGCAAAGAAGCGTTCATACTTTGGCAGATACCGGTCTTTAATTTATAATCGAAATACAATTCTCCGTTTTCAATTGCTGCATCAAAATGATAGTTGTGAATATTATTGGGAAAAGTTGATGAAAGCTTTGTCAATTCAAGATCGTGTGTAGCTATAATCCCTGCAGCATTATCACGAATCAGTTGCTTTATTAATGCTTCGGAACCGGTATGCCTGTCGTTCGAGTTGGTGCCTCTTAAAATTTCATCAAGTAACAAAAAAGCATGTTCATGATTGTTAACTGCTTCAATAATTTGTTTTAGTTTTTTCAGTTCTGCATAAAAAGTTGAAGTACTTTCTTCCAGGTTATCGCTTATCCGCATGCTGCTGATAACTTTCATAGGCGAAACTTTTAATGAGGAGGCACAAACAGGTGCGCCGAGATGGGTTAAAATAATGTTAGTACCTACACTGCGTAAAAAAGTACTTTTCCCTGCCATGTTTGAACCAGTAACCAGATTTATCTGTTGCCTTCCCATGGTTGAAAAATCGCTTGTTACAGATTTTTCTTTTAAAATTAAAGGATGCCCCAGGTTTTTTGCTTCAAAAACCAAATCCTCTTTCGATAATTGCGGATAATTCCATTCAGGATGATTAAAAGCAAGGTTGGCAATGCTTGATAAAACTTCAAGATTTGCCAAAGCGCTGAACCAGTTAGCTGTATTCTGTTGGTTTTTTTGTTTCCATTTTTCCAATGCCAGTACCTGTTGCAAATCCCACAGTAGAATGGTGTTCAAAGGAATGAATACTACCGGGTTTAGACGGTAATCAAGCCTGCTGAAAATTTTTCTCAATAATGTAATTGATTCTGATGCTTTTTGTTGATTTGTTGAAAATTGTTTTTGAAGGTCTTTCAGCAACAGGCTTTTGAATTCTGCTTTTTCAATCCATTCAACACTGTCTCTTAATGTTTCTACTTCATCTGCAATTCTGTTTAGTTGCTTGTAAACCGGCATTACCCATTTAGTTATACTGAAAGCAATTGCCATAAACAAAAGCATCGACAGGTTAAACCATTTAGTGGAAACGATGTCAACAGAATACAGGATAATGATACAAATGCAAATTGCAGGTAAAATAAATTGAACAATTTGCCATATTGTTTTACCAATAAAGCTATTTTCCTGTAAAAGCCAGTTTTGAATTTTATTCTGCGTATCAGTTGTTATTTGTTTCGACTGACCGTATGCTTCAAGTTGCTGCCGCCATTCTGTTTGCTGCTGTAATTCTTTAATAGCTTCCTGTCGCAATTGTATTATTTCGGACGATGTGCTGTTAAGCAACCATTCAGCCAGTAGTTTATTCCCTTGTTGCGAAGTGGTTCTGTTGATATACTGGTATAATGAAGCTTTGCCAAAAATATCAAGATCATTTGCATAAGTATGATCAGCCGGTTTAAATTCACTCCCGTCGGATAGGTGCAGGAATTGGTGCCGGAGAATTTCTGTTTCTTTACGGTTAATATCAATAAGCAATTGCTGATTACTGATGAGGTTTTTGTTGATGATATCGACCTTGACAAAATATATAAACAAGGCCAAAAAGAGCAGTAAAAACAATATAGCAGAAAAAATGCTCAATGACCATAATTGCCAACACCCTGTAATACTTACCAGCAATGTTCCAAACCGTAGCCACGAAAGTTGTGTTTTTCTTTTGTTCAGTATATCAGATGCCAATAAGAGTTCTGAGATCCTTTTTATATAAAATTCTTCAACGGTTTTGCCTGTCATTGCGTAAAGCTAAATTATTCGCAGGTAATACAATCTTCCGTTCTTGTAATTAACCCGACCAGTTTTCATGATCTTTTTTCGTTTTTAATTTTTAATTTTGTGTTTCTCATTCAAATGGGGCTGCCTGGTTTTGACAGCATAGATCTTTGAGGGTGTAAGCATGCAGTGCGTTGGATAATTAGCACTTAAATCTGAATATTCAAACTACAAATGGCAATACACAGTATGCCATGGCTGCGTAATCAGTGATTATTCAGTCATTAGGGCCGCCGAACAGGTTGACTTGTTACCATGTTCCGCCGCCGACTCAAAAACAAAACAAGTTGCTGTAACAGAAGGCTGTGACTGTTGCAAAAGATTCATTCAGCTAAGTGTTATATTGGTAGGTTCAGGTCCTGTATGATACCGACAAACAATCATGAAATAAGCATGTAGAAAGCTCTTGCAGAATATGTTTGGACAGCGGTTCGAATCCGCTCAGCTCCACTTTTTAGCCGCTAAACCTGTGTTTCTGCGGCTTTTTTTGTGCTTGTAAAAGCTCTTTTGCTTCCTGTTTGGAAAATGATTTGGTAAATAATTTAAAATCACTGTATTTTACAGTACTACTTTGATTGCTTGGATAAAGGAAAATCATATACAACCGTTAAGGACCTTCAACGTCGTATTGCAGTTTATGAAGATGAAGCTGCATATAAGGAGTTGTTTAAAACTCTTTTTAATACATTAACAAGATTTGCAACAGGAATTGTTCAATCAAAAGAAACAGCCGAAGAAATTGTTTCGGATGTGTTTATTAAAATCTGGAATGACAGGGCACGCTTAAACGAAATTGAAGATCTTCAGCTCTACATGTTTATTGCTACAAAGAATAATTCTTTAAGGAAATTAAAGCAGCAAAGTAAAAACTCCACTCTTTCGCTAGAAGATATTAATGTTGAAATGGATTCTTTATATCTGAATCCTGAAGACAAGATCATGTCTAACGAGACACTAAAAAGTATTGAAAACGCAATTGATCATCTTCCTAACAGGGCACGTTTAATTTTTAAACTGGCAAAGGAAGATAAAATGCGTTACAAAGAAATTGGTGCACTTCTTAATATTTCAGTTAAAACAGTTGACCATCAACTGGCTATTTCTCTTAAAAAAATTGCAACTGCAATTGGCACTTCAGTAAGAAAAAAAGATAAATCCGGTTTTTAATTAGGTGATTTGTTTTATTTCCGACTCCTTATAATGTATAGCTTTTTATGAGTCGGGATAAAGTTTGGTATTTATTCGCCCGAAAATTAGCAAAAGAGGCGAGTAAGGAAGAGATTAATGAACTGGATGTTTTACTTAAAGATGATGTTTCACTTTATAATGAGATAAGTACGCTCAATGATTTTTGGAAAAATAATCCCGAGCCGGATCATGATTTTTTAGAACCTACTTATATTCTGCACTATGAAAAAATGAAAAAATTGGGTGTTGAACCCGATTCAGGTGAACTGAATGAAAACTTTTCTGAGAACGGAAATCAATTAAAGATTTCTGCTTTTAGAAGGAGAAAAGTACTCTTCACAGCAGCAATATTGCTCTTTCTTGATATTCTTCCGCTTGCATTTTTTTTATAACATCATCCCCAAAAAATAAAACTGAGGTTGCTGTGTTTAACAATCCGCAGGTGTCTAAAGAAATATCTACTAAAAAAGGAGCGAGTGCTCAATTTAAGTTACCAGACGGGTCGACTGTTTGGTTAAATGCATATCTGGCAATTGGTCGGAACCAATAAATATTATGATAGAAAACCACCTAACGGGACTATTGTGGAATTTGTTTACTAGTTGTCCCTCAATAAAAATGGAATGAAAAGTGTTTTGGAATTCACTGCTTCTTATTTGTAAGGGTGAATCTGAATATAGTTGTTTCCGAATTTTCAATTAAATCTGTAAACTTAGAATATTAGATCGGAAACGAATTTTTTATAAAGAATTGATTATCAATAATATTGCACATGTTTTTTTATTAAATATTTTTTTATTGAATTTTCGCTCAAAAAAGTTAAAAAAAATCAAAAAAAAATTAGGGGAATTTTTGGGTTCCTGTCTCCTTACAGTTATACCGATTATGAGCAGAGATAAAATATGGCATTTATTCGCAAGAAAACTGGCTGGTGAAGCAAGCAGAGAAGAGCTTCATGAGCTTGATATTTTACTAAAGGAAGATTCTTCCCTCTACTACGAGCTGAGTTCTATAATTCAATTATGGGAAGAAGCATCTGATACAGACAATGATTACCTTGAAGCCACCTACCTGCTACATTACGAGAAAATGAAAAAGCTTGGAATGGAGCCGAAAACTGAAGAATTAGTTGAAGATAGCGAAAGTGAAGATTATCAAAGGCCGTTCACTATTTTTACCCGTTACAGAAATAAAATTTTTGCAGGGTCGGTTTTTGCAGCACTCGTAATTATTATTGGAGTTGTTTTCTTGAATACGAAAAATGCTAAAACAGAAAAAACTTCATTGTCTTTTTATACAAATATTCAGAAACCTCAGCGGGAAATAATAACCAAGAAAGGGTCTAATAGTGAATTTAAACTTCCCGATGGTTCGACTGTTTGGTTAAATGCCGGCAGTAAGCTGAATTATGAAAAGATTAATGAAACGGGGCTCCGGGAAGTTTATTTAACTGGTGAAGCTTTTTTTGACGTTGTTAAAAACCCGAAAAGACCTTTTGTTATTCATACTTCGAATATTGATATAAAAGTTTTGGGGACTGCATTTAATGTAAAAGCGTATCCCGAAGATAAAACGGTAGAAACAAGCCTTATAAGAGGAAGTGTTGAAGTAACGGTTAAGAATAAGCCTGGAGAAAAATATTTATTAAAGCCAAATCAAAAACTGGTTTTATATAATGCTTATTTAAACGAAAGAGTGAATAAAGAACAGCGGGTGGCACCGGTTAATTTGCCTGCCGTTGCTATTAAGCAGTTAAGCTATATTAATGGCGACAGTGCTTCATTGGAAACATCCTGGATGAGAAATGAGCTTTCTTTTCAGGACGAACAGTTTGCTGATATAGCAGTTAGAATGGAACGTTGGTATAATGTGGAATTTGAGTTCAAGAACAAGGCAATGGAAAATGAGCGACTGACAGGTTCTTTTGAGATGGAGACCTTGAAACAGGCTCTTGAAGCTTTGAAAATTACAACCAGATTTAATTATAAAATAGAAGGAAATAAGGTTTTGATATATTAATCACAAAACAACTAACATGCTTATGACCATACAACTCAATAATTCTACATAAAATAAAAAACGGGAAATGCTGGCACATTTCCCGAAAAGTAGTACACGTTTACCATGAAACCGGGTAAACAGGAAATGTCGGTTTCAATTTATACTACCAAACTATAAAAGTATGAAAAAAAGAACTAAGATTGCTCGGGCTAAGGCGGCCCTGAAAAAGCCTTTATTGATTATGAAACTTACATTATTGCTTGCTGTTTTTTGCACGTTTCATGCTTCAGCAGGTCTTATTGCTCAGAACATTTCTTTTAAAGCCAACGATACTGAAATATCAAAGGTTTTAAATGAGATACAAAAGCAAGGCGACTATCGTTTTATTTACAACAGCAGCTTAAAAGATTTAAAACACAGAATATCAGTCAATTTTGTAAAGGCTGATCTGGAAGAAGCACTAAATCAAATTTTTACAGGAACAACTCTCACTTTCATCAAACTTGACAATAATCTAATTGCCATTCGCTCAACTGATCCGGGTGAAAAAGATATACGTATAACTGGGCGGGTAACAACTGAAACCGGTGATCCAATTACAGCAGCATCTATTGTTATTAAAGGAACAAAAAATGGAACAGTAACGGATGTTAACGGAAATTTTTCAATAACTGTGCCTGATAATGCAGTGTTGCTTATTTCAGCAGTTGGCTATAACCCGGTTGAAATTTCTGTTTCAGGAAAGCAACAAATTACAGTTAAACTGGAACAATCGACTAAAAAAATGGATGAGGTGGTTGTAATTGGTTATGGTCAGGCAAGTAAAAGAGACTTGACCGGCTCCATTACAAAAATTTCGGGGAGAGATGTTGCGGATAAGCCAAACACTAATCCTGTTGCGAGTTTACAAGGAAAAGTATCAGGACTTTCTGTTGTTAATTCAGGCGAACTCGGTAAAGAACCCGATATTCGTATCAGGGGTACAATTAGTAAAACACAGACAAAGCCTCTTTATATTGTAGATGGGATTTTTCAAGATAATCTTGATTATGTAAATCCTGCTGATATTGAGTCTATTGAAGTGTTAAAAGATCCATCGTCTTTAGCAATATTTGGTGTAAGGGGGGCTAACGGTGTTATTGTTGTAACCTCCAGAAAAGGTAAATCAGGTTTTAATGTTAATCTTTCTACAAGCGTTGGGGTTAAAACAATGGTTGATAAAATCAAGTTAGTTGATGCTGAAGGATTCAAAACTCTTTACCAGGAACAGCTTGCAAATGCAGGTAATTCTCCTTTTAATTTTTCAAAATACACAGGTAACACAGACTGGCAGGATGCGATAAAACAGAATGGATCAATTTTCAGAACAAATCTTGGTTTGAGTAGTGGTACAGAAACAAATAAGTTTTACATGGGAATTGGTTACCAGGATGAAGGAGGTATTATTAAGCATGAAAGACTTCAGAAATATATACTTTCGCTTACTGATGAGTTAAGAATTGGCAAAAATTTCAAAGTCGGGTTTGATGTGAATACATATCGTTCGAACAACCCGTATTTGCAGAGTTTTGGCGCAGCTTTAATTGCCACTCCGGTAATTAATCCTTATAATGCCGAGCAGGGTTTATATAATCAATTGCCAATTGGTACTGCACAAATTGCAAATCCATTGCGGGTTGTTGAGGAAACACAGGGAACACAGATATCAAACACAAACAGGATTGTAGGCAATGTATTTACTGAGTTTAGTTTCTTAAAAAGCTTTACGTTCAGGGCCAATTATTATGCCGATTTTTCATCCACTGATTTCAGGTCGTATTCACCTTTGGTTAATACATGGAATATAGATAATGCAGCAGTATCACATGAAGTAACAAAGACTTCTGTAACCCAAAGTAAAAGCCAGTACTCAAAGTATCAACAGGAATATCTGCTCACTTACAAAAAGAAAATAGAAGATCATTCTATTACTGTTTTGGGTGGTTTTACAACTAACTATAACGGATATACTGAGAATAAACTGACCGGTTCACAATTTACAACTGGTCTGGCGCTTCCTATACCAAATGATAAAAGACAATGGTATGTTGATAACCGTACGTTCGTAGATCCAACCTCAATTAAGATACCTGATCCGGATAAAGATGCGTTTGGTAATTACCTGCCATACCAGTGGGAACAGGCAACTGTGTCGTATTTAGCAAGAGCTTTGTATAACTACAAGGGTAAATATATGTTGAATGCTTCATTCAGGAGGGATGGCTCATCTGATATAGCTAATGATAACAGGTATCAGAATTTTGGTGCAGTAGGTGCTGCTTGGGAAATTTCAAAAGAAGGGTTTATGACTGATCAGAAAATTTTCAATTTTCTGAAATTGAAGACTTCTTGGGGCGTGTTAGGAAATCAATATACCTCAATACATTATCCTTTTTATCCATTACTGAACGCATCAAATTCGGCTGTTTTTGGTTCCAATGGAGGAGCTTTATTAAGTGCTTATACTCCTTCTTTTATACCTGATCCTAATTTGAAATGGGAAACAGTTTCCACTTATGAAATCGGAATTGAATGGGGTGTGTTAAATAATCGACTTACAGGTGAATTTAATTATTATAACAAGACTACAAAGAACCTGTTAACCGATTATCCTGGGGCCAGTGGGCAAAAACCTGGTATTACAAATGCTGGAACAATTTCAAACAAAGGAATTGAGCTTTCTGTTAATTGGACACAACCAGTAAATAGTAATTTCAGTTACAACATTGGAGCAAATCTTACTACATTTAAGAATAAAGTAACAGACCTGTATGGAGGTCGTGAGATTATCAGTGGACCATCTATAACAAGAGTTGGAGATCCAATCGGATCCTTTTATGGATATGTAGTAACTGGTGTTGTTCAAGACAAAGCTGATTCAGCCGCTTCTCCAAAGTATAGTGGTATGACTGTCGGGAAATTAAAATACCAGGATATAACCGGAGCAAACGGTACACCTGATGGACAGATTACAGATTTAGACAGAGTCATTATTGGTAATCCTACTCCAAAGTTTAGTTATGGAATTTCGTTAGGAACTCAGTACAAAGGTTTGGATTTTAGTATGGATATTCAAGGAGTTTATGGAAATAAGATTTTCAGAAGCTGGGGTAATACTGCAGGATACGCAACCTTTAATTACAGAGTTGCAAGATTAAACCGTTGGCATGGTGCTGGCACCTCTAACACCGAGCCGCTTTTAAAAGATGAAACTTTGCTTAACTCGACTTATATGATCGAAAATGGAAGTTATTTCAGAATTAGAAATGTTCAGATTGGCTATACCTTTAAAGCAAAGTCACTTTCTAAAGTTCATATAAAATCTTTGCGGTTTTACGCAGCAGGACAGAATTTAAAAACCTTTAAACATAATTCCGGATATACACCTGAATTTAGTGGCAGCGCAATTCAATTTGGTGTGGATGCAGGATCATATCCTGTCCCTGCAGTATATACTTTTGGAATTAATGCAAATTTTTAATCTAAACAGAAGTAATTATTATGAAAAGGAAAATATTATATTTTATTATACCGCTTTCTGTTGTGTTTGCAGTAACGGGATGTAATAAGTTTATTGATAGAAAACCTCTTGGGCAGGCCATAGATGGGGACATTACCCAAGGTGGTGTGGAACCTAAAGTATTTGGACTTTATGGTAAAATGAAAACGGAATGGCTGACAGTATATCATTTGCCTTTTATGGAGGTGCATGGAGCAAGAGCTGATGATGTAAAATCTGCAACACCTACTGATGGTGGGGATGGCGATATTGGGAATTTTATTGACAGATACCAATACTCAAAAGACCAATGGGTCGTAAACAGTAACTGGAGTGCCAGAATGGGGGTTATTACAGAAGCAAGTAATATAATTTTTGAGGTAGATTCTGCTTATTCAACAGATGCGCCAAGTTTAATAAATAAAGGCGAGGCATGCTTCATCAGGGCTATGATGTATTTTGATATGGTAAGAGATTATGGAGCAGTTCCTTTAATAAACTTTCCTGTTCGCAAGGAGTCTGATGCGAATGTTGCAAAAAGCAGTGTAGCAGCAATCTATCAGCAAATAGACAATGATTTGGCTGTTGCTGAAACTTATCTCCCCCTTACTTGGGAGTCAAAGTATCTTGGAAGGCTTACAAAAGGTGCAGCTAATACCCTCCATGCAAAAACATACTTATATCGTCAAAACTGGTCGTCAGCTTTAGGTAAATGTGAAGAAGTAATTAATTCAGGTGTTTATTCACTAAATACTGATTATAAATTGAATTTTCAGGAAGAAGGAGAAAATGGTGTTGAATCAATTTGGGAAATTCAAAATTATGAGAGTGCAAATGGTTCAATTGTAAGTTCTAACGAAATCCCAAATTATGGCGGTTTAAGAGGAGATGGCGAATGGGATTTGGGATGGGGTTGGATGATTCCTGATACAATTTTAGTAAACAATGCTTATGAGACAGGAGATCCTAGACTTCATGAAACAGTTTTATTCCCTGGTCAGTCCGATGAAAGATATAACCGAATTGTACCCGCTTTCAAAGGAACTTCAGCAAGTACAAATAACTGGTATTACTGGAATAAGAAAGTATATACTGATCCTGTACGTCGTGCTGCAACAGGTGACAGAATGGGTAAATGGCTCAACACGATAATTCTGCGTTATGCTGATGTTTTGTTGATGGCTGCCGAAGCTGCAAATGAATTAGGAGGTACTGCAAATACAACAAAATCGCTGGCTTGGTTAGAAATGATCAGGGCAAGGGCAAGAAATGGCAATAATGCAATCTTACCTCCAGTTACAAGTACTAACAAAGATGTTATCAGAACTGCTATTAAAAAGGAACGTCGTGTTGAATTTGCTATGGAATATGAAAGATTTTATGATCTTGTTCGTTGGATTCCTGCAACAGATGGTATTGATGCAATTCAGGTACTTGGGCCACTTGGATATACTACCAAGAATAAGTACCTGCCTATTCCACAGCCTGAGATTGATAAGTCTGGTGGAGTGCTTATACAAAATTCAGATTATTAACAGGATGCTTAAAGTGAATTTAATAAATGAGTGTTTCGTTGATTTGATTTTGTAAATGGAATAGTAAGTGTAATTATGAATTTAAGCAGTAACGACACTGTTAAATGAAAAGAACAATATAGGGGACTGCAATTTGCAGTCCCCTATATTGTTAGTTAGATGAAATATTGAAAATATGAAGAATAATTTTTTTTTCATTTTAGTGATGTTTTTTTTATTAGCTGCCTGCAAAAACAGGCAACACATGTTTGAAGCTATTCCTGCTTCCAAAAGCAACGTCAGGTTTCAGAATAAACTCGAAAAAAGGGATCTTTTCGGAATTCTTTATTACCTCTATTACTATAATGGTGCAGGTGTTGCAACAGGAGATATTAACAACGATGGGTTGCCCGACATTTATTTCTCAGCAAATAAGAAGGGAGGTAATAAACTCTACCTTAACAAAGGTGATTTTAAGTTTGAAGATATTACGGATAAAGCAGGAGTAAAAGGGATGGCAGACTGGTGTACGGGAGTTTCCATGGCAGATGTTAACGGTGATGGGCTATTAGATATCTATGTGTCATCAGTCAGTGGAAAATACAAATTGAATGGGCATAATGAACTTTATATTAATAACGGTGATTTAACTTTCTCTGAAAAGTCAGAAGCATACGGGCTAAATGTTTCATGCCTTAGCACACAAACAGCTTTTTTTGACTTTGACCATGATGGCGATCTTGATTGTTATATTTTGAATCAGTCCGACCATCCGCATTCAAATATTGTAGATACCGGTTTCAGGCATCAGTATGATTCTATATCGGGAGACAGATTATACAGAAACGATTTAAAAACGACAGGTAAGTTTACGGATGTGTCTAAAGAAGCAGGTATTTACCAAAGCAAGTTAGGGTATGGTCTTGGAATTTCGGTAGCAGATTTAAATAATGATGGTTGGGAAGATATTTATATTGGGAATGATTTTCAGGAAAATGACTACTACTATATAAATCAGAAAAACGGCACGTTTAAAGAAGATGGAGCTAAGCATTTTAAACATTATAGCCGTTTCAGTATGGGAAATGATATTGGAGATTTTAATAACGATGGGCAACCGGATGTAATGACATTGGATATGCTGCCTCCAGATGAGAAAACGCTGAAAACATATGGAAGTGATGAAAATATTGATATTTATAATTTTAAAATAATAAATAATGGCTATCAAAATCAGGTATCAAGAAATTGTCTTCAAATGAATAACGGTAATGGTGAAAGTTTCAGTGATGTTGCATTGATAGCAGGGGTTTCGGCAACAGACTGGAGTTGGTCGCCTCTTATGGCTGATTTTGACAATGATGGGAATAAAGATATATTGGTTACTAATGGTATTGTAAAACGGCCGGTTGATCTTGATTATATAAAATTTATATCGGACGCATATGTAGATAAAGTTTTAAACAATTCTGACAAATACGACGAACTGGCATTAAAAGGAATGCCTGATGGGGCAACGAATCCGTTTTTCTTTAAAGGAAGTGGAGGTATCCGTTTTGACGATGTTAGTAAAGAATGGGGAACAAGCGACATGAAAGGTTATTTCAATGGTGCTTCTTATGCTGATTTAGATAATGATGGCAACCTTGATATTGTTATAAATTGTTTGGAAGCCCCTGCAGTTTTACTTAAAAACCGTGGAACACACAAAAATTTTCTGCAAATAAAATTTAATGGGCTTGATTCTAATAGATTTGGTGTAGGGGTTAAAACGTATCTATATAAAAATAAAAATATCCAATATCAGCAATTAATGCAAACAAGGGGTTTTATGTCTTCAGTTGATCCTGTATTGCATTTTGGTCTTGATACTGTATCTAACATCGACAGCATACTTATTATCTGGCCTTCTCAGAAATATCAAGTTATTAAGAATGTTGCGGCTAATAAAACAATAGTTATTAAAGAAGAAAATGCAGGCAATCTTTTTAATTATGATCAGTATTTCCATGTAGAGCATGTTTTTACAGATATCACATCACAAATTAATCTGGAGTGGAAGCATGAAGAAAATGATTTTAATGATTTTAATAAGCAATATTTGATACCACATATGGAATCAAGGCGTGGACCTAAGATTGCTGTAGCTGATGTTAACAATGATGGTTTGGATGATTTCTATATTTGTGGCGCAAAAAAACAACCCGGTGCCTTGATGATTCAAAAAGCAGATGGTACTTTTCAAAAAGCTGATACTTCTGTATTTAATACAAATTCAATAAGCGAGGATGTTGATGCTGTTTTTTTTGATTGTAATAATGACGGGAATATTGATTTATGGGTTGTGAGTGGTGGAAACGAGTTTCCTTATAATGAACTGGCACTGGAAGACAGGGTCTATTTAAATGATGGGAAAGGGCATTTCAGGAAATCCAGTGGTGCGATAAACCAGCAATATGAAAATAAGACTTGTATTGCTGTTGCCGATATAGATAAAGATGGTGATATGGATGCATTTATTGGTAATCTCGGAAATGTTCTTCAATATGGCGATATCAAGCCTTCTTATTTATATATAAACAATGGGCAGGGTGTTTTCTCAAATGATTACAAGCGAGCCGATTTTAATAAGCTGGGGATGGTTACAACAGCATCTTTTGCAGATGTAAATAACGATAGCTGGCCTGATTTAATCGCTGCAGGAGAATTTATGGGAGTAAAAATATTTATTAATGATCATGGGAAATTCAAAGAAACTGAAATCCCTCATTCTACAGGTTTATGGCAAACGATCTTACCTGTTGATATTAACGGAGATGGCTTAATTGATATCGTTGGAGGCAATTGGGGGCTGAATTCCAAATTATGGGCAGGGAAAAATGGTAATCTTAAGCTATATGTAAAAGACTTTGATTTTAATGGTTCAGCCGAACAGATATTATGTTATACAATTGATGGAAAAGAATACACTTTCCTTGCAAAAGATGAATTAGAAAAGGCATTACCTGTTTTAAAAAAATATTATCTCAGGTATGATGAGGTTGCAGGTAAAACTGTAGATTATATGTTCTACGATCTTTTTAAAGATTATAAAGAATTTAAAGCAGAGATACTTGCTTCTTCTTATTTCATTAATGATGGTAAAGGAAATTTTACACGAACTGATCTTCCTGACGGGTTACAGATAGCGCCTTTAATGACTTTTTCTGTAAACCCAACTGATAAATCTGGCTCATTAATAGCCGCAGGAAATTTCTATGGTGTAATTCCATATGAAGGACGTTATGATGCAATGTTGCCCACTGCATTTACATATAACCGAATATCAAAAACAGTTGATATAAAAGATAAAATTAGTTCGTTTGAAGGAGAAGCAAGAGATGTAAAATGGCTTAAAACAAAAGGCGGGGGAAAGATAATGATAATAGCCCGTAACGATAACACTTTACTTTTCTATAAAACGCATAATTAGAAATATTATCGGTAGTTTTTCTTATTGTATCTTTGACCATACTTTAAAAATTGTTTTGATTGCTTTAAATGAAGGTGCTTCTGCTTCGGTATTCAATATTTCATTTAATGGCCGTTATGCTGTTGCAACTTTGCCCGCCGGGTCAGTGGCAACTTATGTTTGGTAAAATAAATATCATATTATGAAATGGATTCTTTTCATTGTTCTGATTGCATTGCTTGCTTCCTGTATCAGCAGTAAAAAAAATGCTTCAGCAAAGCAACTTCCTTTTTCTTTCGGTGATAAAAAAATATTCTCTTACACAACCGCAGCTAATACGAATTACCGGTTAAGTTATACATCTGAATCGGTTTTTGCTGATCTTAATCAGCCACAGGAAACACAGATTTGTGTATTTGTTGATCCGGCAAAAAGTTACCAGACTTTTTTGGGTGTGGGTGCTGCCATGACAGATGCTTCGGCCGAAACATTTTATAAACTTCCTAAAGACAAACAGTCAGAACTTCTCAAATCATATTTTGATAAGAAAGATGGTATTGGCTATACAATCATGCGTACAAATATCAACAGTTGCGATTTCAGCAGTGATATGTACACGTATGTTAACGAAGGCGATCAGGATCTTACAACATTTGATATATCTCATGATAAAAAATTCAAAATTCCTTTTATTAAAGAAGCAATGAATGTTGCAGGGAAGGATATAACATTATTTGCAAGTCCGTGGAGTCCGCCATCCTGGATGAAAACAAATAACAATATGTTGAAAGGCGGCAAGCTGCTTCCGGCTTTTGCCTCGTCGTGGGCGTTGTATTACACAAAATTTATTAAGGCTTATGAGGCCGAAGGAATTCCTGTTTGGGGAATAACTGTGCAGAACGAACCAATGGCTACTCAAATATGGGAAAGCTGTATTTACACTGCTGAAGAAGAAAGAGATTTCCTGAAAAATTATCTCGGACCTACAATGCACAAAGAAGGGCTATCCAATAAGAAAATTATAGTATGGGATCATAACAGGGATTTAATGTATCAGCGGGCGCAAACATATTTCAGTGATCCTGAAGCTTCGAAATACGCATGGGGTATTGGTTTTCACTGGTATGAAAACTGGAGTGGCGGAGAATCAATGTTTCAGAATGTAGATATGGTTCACAAAGCCTTCCCGGATAAAAATATTTTATTTACCGAAGGTTGTATTGAAAAATTTGATGCATCAAAATATGCTTCATGGGCATTGGGCGAACGTTACGGTCGTTCAATGATCAATGATTTTAATAACGGAACAGTTGGCTGGACAGACTGGAATATCTTACTGGATGAAACCGGAGGCCCCAATCATGTTGGTAATTTCTGTTTTGCACCTGTACATGCAGATACTAAAACCGGTCAGCTTGTTTACACCAATTCTTATTACTATATCGGGCACTTTTCAAAATTTGTAATGCCTGGTGCCAAACGCATCAGCAGCAGTGCAAGCCGGAGCCAGTTAATAACAACTTCGTTCTTAAATCCTGATGGAAGTATTGCCGTTATAGTAATGAATCAGACTGAAATCAATACTCCTTTTTTCATTTGGATAAATGGAAAAGCAGCACAGGTAACAGCCTTGCCTCATTCAATGAATACTTACTTAATTAAATAGGCGTATGAAGTTTGTTTTGCCATTTGCATTGTTAATTTTAATTGTCGGTTGTAAGAAAAAAAGCGATACAACTACTCCAACTCCTAAGCTTATTGCAGTTACAGATATTACTATCGATAACCAGTCGTTTTATTCAACTATGTATGGCGCTGGTTTGCAGCCTGTAATTAAAATCAGGTTTACACAGCCTGTAAATAAAACTACAGTAACAGGCGCTGTAAAATTTGCTTCAGCAGCGGGTACAGATGTAGCTTTTGCAACAACTTTTTTAAATGGAGATTCAGTACTTCAGATTCAGGGCAATGCAGCTTTGTTACCCCTCACTAAATATATTTTCCAGATTTCAAACGCATTGAAATCTGCATCAAATGGTTCGTTAACCACGCTGGTTGATAATACTTTTCTTACAGTGATGGATTCAACCGATAAGTTCCCAACTATCAGTGATAATTTGCTGCTTGATAAAGTGCAACAGCAAACCTTCAAATATTTCTGGGACTTTGGTCATCCAACAAGTGGTATGGCACGGGAAAGAAATACAAGCGGTGAAACTGTTACAACAGGCGGTACCGGTTTTGGTATTATGGCAACCGTTGCAGCAGTTGATCGTGGATTTATTACCAGGGCTGAAGGAAGAGACAGGATACTGAAGATCACAAATTTTCTTATTAATAGCTGCACACGTTATCATGGAGTATTTGCACATTGGATTTATGGAACATCAGGTCAAACTCAGCCTTTCAGCACAAATGATAACGGAGCCGATCTTGTTGAAACATCTTTTTTGCTTGAGGGATTGATTACTGCTCGCCAATATTTCAATACTGCCGATGCAACAGAAACAGAACTGCGTACTAAAATCAATTCTATCTGGGATGCTGTTGAGTGGAATTGGTTCAGGCAGGGCGGGCAGAATGTATTGTACTGGCACTGGAGCCCGGATAAAGGATGGATCATGAATCATCAGATTAAAGGATGGAACGAAGCTTTAATTGTGTACGTACTTGCATCGTCATCACGCACCGATTCTATTCCTAAATTAGTTTACGATAATGGATGGGCAAGTAACGGCGGCATGGCTAATAATAACACATATTATGGTTATAAATTACCATTAGGTTCAACATTAGGTGGCCCGTTATTCTTTGAGCATTATTCCTTTCTTGGAATTAACCCGAATGGCTTAAGTGATACGTATGCAAACTATCAAACACAGGTTACCAATCATACTCTGATTAACTATGAATATTGCAAGGCAAATCCATCAGCGTATTATGGATACAGCGATTTGTGCTGGGGGTTAACTGCAAGCGACGGTCCATCACCTACCTATTATCAGGCACACAGTCCAACAAACGATAAAGGAGTAATTACTCCAACAGCAGCGCTTTCATCGTTTCCTTACGCACCAGCAGAAAGTATGAAAACTCTGAAATTTTTCTATTACAAACTTGGTGATAAACTATGGGGCTCATATGGTTTTTATGATTCGTTTAAATTGTCCGATCCATGGTTCGCCAGTTCAACACTTGCAATAGATCAGGGGCCAATTGTTGTTATGATTGAAAACTATCGTAGTGGATTATTGTGGAATTTATTTACAAGTGCGCCGGAAATTAAAAACGGTATGAAACGGTTAGGGTTTACAGCGCCTTATTTACAGTAACAGGAATGAAAAAGAAATTTATTTTTCTGACGGTATTGCTTTTTGGAATTGTTTTTTTTTCACAGGCACAAAAACAGAAAAAAAATAGTGATGAATTTAAAGCTGAGGCACGACCAAAGAATCTCACAGATACAGCTTTGCTCGATTTAGTGCAAAAACAAACCTTCAGGTATTTCTGGAATTTTGCACATCCTGTAAGTGGTATGGCAAGAGAAAGAAGCAGTAATGATTTTGGTTACGGGCCTGAAACAATTGCAGTGGGGGGAACAGGTTTTGGGATAATGAGTGTGATTGTTGCAACTGAGCGTAAATGGATTTCAAGAGATACTGCTGCAAGGTTTCTGTTGAAAATGGTAAATTTTTTATTAAAGGCAGAAAGTTATCATGGAGCCTTTCCTCATTGGATGGATGGCGCAACAGGGAAAACAATTCCTTTTGGAAGAAAAGATGATGGAGCTGATTTGGTAGAAACTGCTTATTTATTTCAGGGTTTGCTTTGCGCCCGGCAATATTTTAACGCAGTGAATGAAACAGAACTGGAACTGAGAACCCGCATTAACTGGATGTGGTATGATATTGAATGGAATTGGTTTACTCAACAGAGTCAGGATGTTTTATACTGGCACTGGAGTCCTAATAATGGATGGGCAATGAACGCACCTCTGCGGGGCTTCAACGAATGTTTAATTACATATATACTTGCTGCATCGTCACCAAATGATAAATACCAGGTTAGTTCTTCTGTTTATCATCAGGGTTGGGCGGCAAGTAATTATTTTAAAAACGGCAATGAGTTTTACGGTATAAAATTGCCGTTGGGATTTGACTATGGTGGCCCGCTTTTCTTTTCGCATTATTCATTTCTTGGTCTTGACCCAAGAGGTTTGAAAGACCGCTATGCAGATTACTGGCAACAAAACAGGAATCACACATTAATCAATCACGAACATTGTGTACGAAATCCAAATAAGTATAGAGGTTATGGCGAGCAATGCTGGGGTTTAACCGCCAGCGATACTTACAACGGATATGCAGCACATTCACCAACAGAAGATCTCGGAACAATATCTCCAACCGCAGCATTAAGTGCATTTCCTTACACGCCTGAATATTCAATGAAGGCATTGAAACATTTTTATTTTGATTTAGGCGATAAAATATGGGGTGAGTATGGTTTTGTTGATGCGTTTAATGAAACACAAAACTGGTATGCACATTCGCATCTTGCAATAGATCAGGGGCCAATTATTGCAATGATTGAAAATTACCGTACAGGGTTGTTATGGAAATTATTTATGAGTTGCCCCGAAATAAAAAACGGATTACAGAAACTGGGATTTGAAAGTCCCTGGCTAAATAAAAGTTCTTTCAGTAAGTAAAAATTAATTCTATAAAATACGTAAAACATGAAACGGGTATTTATTCTTTCCACGTTGTTGTTTTTTGTTACAGTATTGACAGCTCAGTTAAAACTGTCTTCTGTATTTACGAATCACATGATTCTTCAACGCAATGCACCTGTGCCTGTGTGGGGCTGGGCTGCAAAAGGTGAAAAAATCAGCATCAAATTCCATCAGCAAACAAAACAAACGGTAACAGATAAAAACGGGAAGTGGATGCTTTACTTAGATAAAGAAGAAGCAGGCGGCCCATATACTCTTACAGTAAAAGGTAAATCCAATACTGTTGAATTAAATGATGTTTTGGTTGGAGATGTTTGGATTTGTTCCGGGCAGTCGAATATGGAATGGCCATTATCTGCTACAATAAATGCCGAAAAAGAAATTGCTTCGGCCGATTTCAATCAGATCAGGCAAATCAAAATTGAGCATAGTGTAAGTGTTGTGCCGGTGAATGATATCGCAAATGCAACATGGCAACCATGCAGCCCGTCAACTGCGGCAAACTTTTCTGCCGTTGCATATTATTTTGCAAAATCATTACAGAAGGAATTGCATGTGCCAATAGGTCTCATCAATACATCATGGGGCGGAACAATTGTTGAAACGTGGATCAGTAAAACAGGTTTGCAAACAAGCCCTGAATTTATTCCTGTTGCTGCTCAGCTCCCGGCTAGTAAAGAACAGTTTGAAAAAGATCAGCTTATACGTATTCAGAAAAGTGTTTCAGATTTTCAATATACCGATAATAATGAAACAACTGCCGGTTGGGAATTGGCTTCCTATAATGATGAGAAATGGAGCAGGCTTTTTGTTCCAAAAGTATGGGAAGAACAAGGGCTTCCTGCTTTGGATGGTACAGTATGGTACAGGAAAACAATTACACTCACAGCAGAACAGGCTGGTAAAGATGCAGTGTTGCTGTTAGGAAAAATTGATGATTGCGATGTAACATATATTAACGGTGTAAAAGCAGGCGAAACCTGCACTCATGACAGGATGAGGAAATATGTTATTCCTGCAAAAATGTTGAAAGAAGGTAAGAACGTAATAGCTGTTAAAGTACTTGATACCGGCGGTGGTGGTGGTTTCTGGGGCGATGAAGCTGATGTGAAAATTGAAACAGCAGCAGGAACAATTTCACTTGCAGGCGATTGGAAGGCAAGAGTTGATGTTAAAGGTTCAATTATTTCAACCAGCCCCAACTCAATGCCTACATTGTTGTATAATTCAATGGTTCATCCATTGATTCCTTATGCAATTAAAGGAGCTATCTGGTACCAGGGCGAAAGTAATGCAGATTGGGCAAAGCAATACGCAACAAGTTTTCCGTTATTAATTACTGATTGGCGCAACAAATTTCAGCAGGGAAATTTTCCGTTTTACTTTGTGCAGCTTGCTTCGTTTAACGCCAATAACCAAAATGGAACAACAGGAAGTAAATGGGCAGAGCTGAGAGAATCGCAATTGAAAACACTTTCATTACCTAATACCGGAATGGCTGTTATAACAGATATTGGCGATCCGAAAGATATTCATCCACGCAACAAGCTCGATGTAGGTAACCGGCTTGCATTACTCGCATTAAAAAACGATTATGGAAAAAACATTGTTGCATCAGGTCCCATCTATAAAAGCATGAATATTGAAAACAGCCATATTAAAATTGAATTTGAAAATACCGGAGGAGGTTTGAAGGCTGCAGGAAATAAATACGGCTATCTCAACGGCTTTATGATTGCAGGTAAAGATCAGCAATTTCATTGGGCAAAAGCATGGGTAAGAGAAAATGCAGTAATTGTTTGGAGTGATGATGTGCCAGAACCTGTTGCAGTACGTTATGGTTGGTTGGATGATAATATGGAAGATAATTTAATTAATGCTGAAGGTTTGCCTGCATCACCATTCAGAACCGACGACTGGAAATTACTTACTGATGGAATTAAATATTTCATTGGTAAATAAAAAATAAGCCTTCCCAAAATGAAACAAAAAATACAATACTGTATTTCTGTTTCGCTGTTGTTGATTTTATTTTCTGATGCAACAGCACAGAAAAAAAATGCCGGAAAATTTGGCGATGGGCCGGATAGTATTCCTCCCGTTGGTATTATGAAAGGATTAACGGATGAGCAGTTACTTGAAACTGTACAAAAACAAACCTTCCGTTTTTTTTGGCATGGGGCACATCCTTACAGCGGATTAGCTCTTGAAAGAAGCAACACGGTTCTGGCAGAACATTATTGGGATTACATTAATGAAGCATGGGATGAACCGAATTTCAGTCGTACAGAATTTGGCCCTGATGCAGGTGCAATAGGTGGTACGGGTTTTGGAATTATGAGTACAATTGTTGCTGTTGAACGTGGATGGATTGGAAGAGATACTGCTGTACGCCGTTTGATTAAGATTGCCGACTTCTTAATAAATGCAGATTGTTATCATGGCATTTATCCGCATTTCATGAATGGAAGAACAGGAAAGACAATTAAGTTCGATCGTTTGGATGATGGCGCTGATATTGTAGAAACATCGTACCTGCTCATGGGTTTCCTTTGTGCAAAGGAATATTTTAATAAGCAAACGCCAAGAGAAGTTTATTTACGCAAACGCATTGGCCAGATGTGGGGCGCTGCTAACTGGAACTGGCATACGAACAATCAGAACAAATTATATTGGCACTGGAGCCCTAACAACGGGTTTGATATGAATTTTCCTGTATGGGGATGGAATGAATGCCTGATTACTTATATCATGGCAGCATCATCTCAGTACCATTCCATTTCAAAAGAGGTATATGATGGTACATGGGCAGGAAGTACCGGATTTAAAAACGGCAATGAATATTATGGTTATGTGTTGCCTTTAGGTAATTACGGTAAAGACAAGGGAGGCCCGTTGTTTTTTGAACAATATACTTTCCAGGGAATTGATCCCAATGGTCTGAAAGATTCATTGGGGAACGATTATTTTATTCAGGGAAAAAATCATACACTCATTAACCGTGCCTATTGCATGGAAAATCCCAATCATTACAAAGGATATAGCAGTGTTTGCTGGGGCTTAACTGCCGGCGACAGTTACAAAGGTTATGTGGCACACAGCCCGGAAAACGACAGAGGAGTAATACAACCTACTGCTGCCATTTCATCAATGCCATATACTCCAAAAGAAAGTATGGAAGCATTGCGGTATTTCTATTATGGGTTAGGAAATAAAATATGGAGCAGGTATGGTTTTACAGATGGGTTTAGTATTCATCATAACTGGTATGCAAAAAGTCATTTGGCAATTGATCAGGGGCCCATTGTTACAATGATTGAAAATTACAGAACGGGTTTGTTATGGAAATTGTTTATGAATATTCCGGATGTGCAGAACGGATTAAAAAAACTGGGCTTTGAAAGTCCGTATTTTAAAAAATAAAGCTGAAGAAAAATCCGAACCCTGAAGTGAGTGACACAACGAAGATGATATTTGATATGAACGCTGGTAACAAAAAAAACAATCGTATGCCTGATACAATATCAAGAGAAACGTTTTTGCAATACGCAGCATCAGCAGGTGCTGCTATGTTGCTTTTATCGTTAGAAGGGTTTGCATTAAGTGTAAATGCTAAAAAACTGCGTGTGGCTGTAATTGGTTGTGGTAGCGTAAGTAACCGTTATCTGCCTCAATTACTTTCCAGCAAACTGATTGAAGTGGTAAGCTTGTGCGATATTAAATATGAACGTGCTGTTGAAATAAATGCCAAATACAATGTAAATGCAAAAACCTATGCGCATATTGATGCAATGCTGAAAGGTGTTTCATTTGATATGATGGTAACACTTACCGATATGCAGGTACATGGTGAGCTGAATAAAAAAGCATTGCTTGCAGGGAAACATGTATGGAGCGAAAAGCCAATGGCAAATACCTATGCCGAGGGAAAAGCATTGCTTGATCTTGCAAAAAGTAAGAAACTTCGTTTATGGGGGGCGCCTGCAGTTGTAAACAGTCCGCAGTTTGAATTTATGAGTAAAACAATTCAATCGGGTAAGCTTGGGCGTGTTGCAAGCGCTCATGGGCAGTATGGACATACAGGCCCTTCATGGAGCGCTTTTTTTTATGAAAAGGGTGGAGGAAGTATGCCCGATCTTGGTGTGTATAACATGGCTACTCTAACAGGCTTGCTTGGGCCTGCAAAAAGTGTAATGGCTATGACAAGTATTGTAAACCCTGAGCGTACAGTTGATGATAAAGGAAAGATACAAGTTGAAGCAGAAGATAATGCTCACATTTTATTGGAGCATGATAAGAATGTAATCAGCCATGTAATGTGCGGGTTCAATTATTTTGATCCGCATGGGCATGAAGCGGGAACACAATCTTTACACAGTATTCAGGTGTTTGGCGATTATGGTAACATGCGTTTGATAGGTTATGATTGGGAAACAAATGGAGTGGTGCTTGATACATCATGGACAGAGCCGCCTAAATTAATGAGTACAGATAAAGGCGGTTATGAATGGCAGGAAGGTGCAAGAGTTGTTGGCGAAAGTATTGTGAAGGGTATTGAGCCGAGAATAAATGTTGAGCATGCGTTACATGTGCTGGAAATTATTGAAGCTGCTCGGAAATCATCAGCAACTGGAAAGAGAGTAAAGCTGAAGAGTACGTTTCCGTGGCCAATGGTTTAAAAGAAGTCTTGGTCAGCAGAATAGCTGTTCTTAATGATAGCCGTGCAGATGACTTAAGAATTAAATATTTGATTATGCTTATAATAAAACAAAACAGGTTATTGTTTGCAATGATCGCTGTATTGCTGAATGCAGCAGTTACATCGGCCCAGTCATTTGTGCTTCCTGCACAATGGAAATTCAGAATGGAAGACGACTCGTCTTTTAAACAGCAGAAGTTTGATGATTCGAAATGGAGTACTATTACCGTGCCGTTAAGCTGGGGAAAAGCAGGGGTGAATAAAGAGCATAGTGTTGGTTGGTACAGAACAGAAATAAGCCTTCCCGAAAATTTCATTAATAATGAGTTGGTGTTATTTGCAGGAACAATTGATGATGCTGATGAAACTTATTTCAACGGGCATTTAATTGGGCGCACAGGTAAATTCCCTCCCGGTGATCAGTCGGCCTGGGATATGCAACGTAAATACATAATTAAAAAGGAATGGGTGCAGAAGAAAAATACAATTGCCATACGTGTTTATAATGGCATTGGTGATGGCGGAATTAATTCAGGCGACATTATGATTTTGACAAAAAAAGAAAATGACCGGCTGATTGCACTGCAACTGAAGAGTAAAAAATCGTATTACCAGTTAACTACATCAAATGGTTTAATTGCTGCCGTGTATAATGCACAAAAAGATGTAGTTGAAAATGTATATCCACATATTTTTTCTTATTACGATTCGGGAAAAACGGTAACGCCGTTTGTGCAGAACATCAGGTTGAAGCAAAAAGTAAAACCACTTAAAGCAGAATATGAAAACAATACGCATGTAATTAAAGTAACCTATCCCGCCTTTACAGTTGAATATGTTGCTCCATTTACCACAGAGGAAAAAATATTTTATGCAGTGGTGAAAGGTAAGCCCGAAGCAATCAGGAATATTTCTTTTACATCGGAAAAAACAGAAACACAAATTATCACCAACGAAACGGTTGGTGTAAACACCGGTGCTGAAAAATACTTCCTGTTTTCATTTGCCGATTCAATAGAAAATTATCAGCAACAGGTAAATGAAGCTGTTAACAGAATCATCTCAAAAAGAACAAATCTTATTGCCGATGAAATACGTTTTATGCGGAATGTAATTGCAAAGGCAAAAGTGCCGGCAGCTATTTCAACCAATGAGCGTAGAATAGTTGAACAGGGTATTTCGGTTTTAAAGATGAGCCAGGTTGGTGAGAAAGAAATTTTTCCATTGTCGCACGGACAGGTACTTGCTTCATTACGTCCGGGTGTGTGGGCAATCAGTTGGGTACGAGATGCTTCATTTGCCATTGAAGCCATGAGTAAGCTCGGAATGTACAACGAAGCCAGGAAAGCGTTGGAGTTTATGTTGCAATCAAAACCAACCGATCAATACATTCATTACATCCATACTGATGGAAAGGATTATGGAATTGGTGTGCCTTATATTGTTTCTGTAACAAGATATTTTGGTAACGGAAAAGAAGAAAGCGATTACAATGAAAACGGCCCCAATATTGAAATAGATGATTTTGGTTTGTTCCTTACAGCAGTTTATCATTACATTAACGAAAGTGGAGATAAAGATTTTTTGCTGAAATGGAATAATGCACTTGCAGTTGTTGGTAATGCAATTGTAAATAATATCAACGAAAAGAAAATTATCAGAACAGAAAGCGGGCCATGGGAACATCACCTGCCGGGGAAAGAGTTTATGTGGACGAGTGGTGTGTGTGCAAGAGGCTTGCAATTGGTTTCGTCCCTGCAAAAAAAATATGGTTTGTCATTTCAACAAATGGAAGATGGTTACAAAACGTTGTTTAATGGTATTATGAGTAACTGTTTGGTTGATGGAAAATACATTAAAGGAAATGCAACTGAGCAACATCCTTCCGATCATCATTACTTTGATGCTGCAACATTTGAGTTGTTTGCAAATGATTTAATCAGCGATAAAAAGCTTTTTCTGTCGCACATGAAAGTGTACAATCAGCATAACCGTATTAACAACGATTCTTCAAAAGGTTATTGCAGGTTTAACAGCAACGATAGTTATGAAAACCAGGAATGGCCGTTTGCCGGGTTACGTGTAGCTGTTGCACAAAATCATCTTGGCAGCAAAGCTGAAGCGAAAAAATTAATCGACCGTATTACTGCTTATGCAAACAGAAACAATAACCAGGTGCCAGAAATATTAAGTAACGATCTTGGATTGTACCGTGGAGCAATTCCTATGGTGGGCTATGGTTCAGGTGCGTACATACTGGCTTTACTGGATTATTATAAGAATAAATAAATGTTTATGAAGAAGCTGATTGTTTGTTTATTGTTTTTGAACGTTGCCGCTGATTTATCAGCACAACAAAAAACCTATTGCAACCCGGTGAATATTGATTATGGTTATACTCCGCATCCTTCATTTACCGATTGGGGAAAACACCGGGCAACTGCCGACCCTGTAATTGTTAATTACAAAGGCGATTATTATCTCTTTAGTACAAATCAATGGGGTTACTGGTGGAGCCATGATATGAGCAACTGGAATTTTGTTTCCAAACATTTTCTTCGGCCATGGAATAAAACCAATGATGATCTTTGTGCGCCTGCGGTTGGAATTGTTGGCGATACAATGGTTGTTTTTGGAAGCACATATACCCGAAACTTTACATTATGGGGAAGCACAAATCCAAAAGGGAATGAATGGTTCCCGATAGTTGATTCGTTTGAAATTGGCGGATGGGATCCGGCTTTCTTTACTGATGATGACGGCAGGTTTTATATGTACAACGGCAGCAGCAACAATTACCCTGTATATGGTGTTGAACTCGACAGAAAAACATTTAAACCTATCGGAACAAGAACTCCCATGTATATTCTGGAATCGTGGCGTTACGGATGGCAACGGTTTGGTGAAAATATGGACAATACTTTTTTAGATCCGTTTATTGAAGGAAGCTGGATGACGAAACACAATGGCAAGTATTATTTTCAGTATGGAGCACCGGGTACTGAGTTCAGCGGTTATGCCGATGGTGTGGTAATGAGTGATGCCCCCTTGTTTGAAGGCCGCACTGTGCATCCTCAAAGTGATCCTTTAAGCATTAAAGCCGGTGGTTTTTCAAGGGGCGCAGGACATGGTGCTACGTTTAATGATAATGATGGCAACTTCTGGCATGTATCAACAAGTATTGTTTGTGTTAAAAATACCTGGGAGCGCAGGATTGGTATTTGGCCTGCAGGATTTGATAAAGATGATGTAATGTGGTGCAACACTTCTTTTGGCGATTATCCGCATTATCTGCCTGCTTCTTCTGTAAAAAATAAAATAAATTCCTACGACGAATTGTTAACACCAACCGGTGTGGGATCATTTACAGGATGGATGTTGCTGAATTACAAAAAGCCTGTTACTGTTTCATCTACGTTCGGAACGTACAATGCAAATAACAGTAATGATGAAAGTATAAAAACTTACTGGTGCGCAAAAACGGCTGATAAGGGCGAATGGCTCATCAGTGATTTGGGAAACATCAGTACTGTAAATGCTGTTCAGATTAACTATGCCGATGAGGATGCTGAATTCATAGGAAAACAAACCAATATTTATCATCAATATAAATTGTATTCTTCTGTTGATGGAAAGAAATGGGCATTGCTGGTTGATAAAAGCAATAATAAAACCGATGTGCCTCACGATTATGTTGAACTTACAAAGCCGGTGCAGGCAAAATTTATAAAGCTCGAAAACATTCACATGCCAACAGGTAAATTCGCAATAAGCGGGTTGAGAGTATTTGGCAATGGCAATGGAGCAAAGCCCGCAGCAGTTGGAAACTTAATTGTACTTCGTACTGAAAAAGATAAACGTAGTGCTTATATAAAGTGGCAGCCTGTGAATAATGCATTTGCATATAATTTGTATTATGGCACGGCACCCGATAAGCTTTATACCTGTATTATGGTACATGATGTAAATGAATACTGGTTTAAGGCAATGGATTTAAATAAAACTTATTATTTCTCTATGGAAGCAATAAATGAAAATGGAGTAAGTGAACGCACAAAAACAGTAAAGGTTGAATAGTGAAAATATAGCTGAATTATTAATACTAATGACGATTAAATGAACAAAATGAAAAAGAGTTTATTGAAAATTTTATTGATTGTATTTACCTGCAGCGCTGGTAATTCTTTTGCGCAGACAAGCCTGCCTTTTTGGAATGATATACAGAATTTTAAAAAGCAGGATAGCGTTTCTTTTCCTGTACCCGGCCAGATTTTATTTATTGGTAGTTCTTCATTTACATTATGGAGGGATGTGCAAAGTTATTTTCCCGGTTATAAAATTTTAAACAGAGCATTTGGGGGTTCTACTTTACTTGATGTTGCACGATTCCGTTATGATGTAATTTATCCCTACCAGCCAAAACAGATTGTGTTATACTGCGGGGAAAATGATTTTGCTTCAAGTGATACGGTTACAGTTGATATGGTTGTTGAAAGGTTTAAAAATCTGTATAACCTTATCAGGGCTAAATATCCTGCTGTTCCATTTGTATATGTATCAATGAAGCCAAGCCCAAGCAGGTTGAATTTGATGCAGAAATTTGCAGATGCGAACCGGCAGATAAAGCAATTTCTTAAAAATGAAAAGTTGTCAGTATTTGTTGATGTTTACAGTAAAATGCTGAAAGCCGATGGCAGCCCGATGGATGATATTTTTCTCGGCGATAACCTTCACATGAATGCAAAGGGTTACAGTATCTGGAAAAAACTACTGCTGCCCGTTTTAAAAAAATAATGAAAATGACGAAAACAGAATATTTCAAATAGAATAAATACAAATTATGGTAAACGAATTAGTTCACAGCCGGATTGTTGCGCTGTTTTTATTTGCTTCAGTTTTGTTTGGATGTAATGCACACAAGCATCTCAATGGATTTACATCTCACGGAAAGGTAGCTGGTAATTTGTCTAAAGAAGATGAATTGATGCTTGATACAATTCAACGGAAAACTTTTTTATTCTTTCAAAATGCAATCGATCCCGAAAAAGGGTTTGTAAAAGATCGGGCTGCTTCATGGTCGCCAAGCAGTATAGCCGCTACTGGCTTTGGATTGCCAACGTATGCAATTGCTGCAGAACGTGGATGGATCAGCCGTAAAGAGGCAATTGACCAGACGTTGAAAATTCTGCGCTTTTATGCTAATTCAGAACAAAGTACCGATTCGCTTTCTTCAGGATACAAAGGTTTTTATTATCATTTTCTGAATTTGAAAACAGGAAAGCGGGAATGGAGTTGCGAACTTTCAACTGTTGATACAGGTTTGTTGCTGATGGGGGTGATTTTTTCGAGAAACTACTTTAATCACGATGATGCTGATGAACAGGAAATACGCACTTTGGCTGTGAAATTATTAGGCCGACTTGATTGGGATTTCTTTTATCTGCCCGAAACAGCAAACCATCCCCGTACACTTTCAATGGCATGGACACCTGAACATGGAATTTTAAACTGGGGATGGCATGGTTACGATGAAGCGTTGTTTTTATACATTCTTGCAGCGGGTACAGGGATGAAAAATGCGGAAGAAAGTTATAAAGCATGGCAATCTTATTTTAAATGGAAAACTCCTTATCCTGGTTTATCGCATGTAAGTTTTCCTGCATTGTTCGGTCATCAGTTTACGGCCTGTTTTATAGATACACGGGGTTTGTTTGATCCATATATGAAAGAAAAAGGAATTGATTATTTTGAAAACTCACGCCGGGCAACATTAGTGCAGCAGCAATATGCAATTGAAAATCCGAAAGGCTGGGTAGGATATGATTCACTTACCTGGGGAATAACTGCAAGCGATGGTCCGGGCGCACAATACAATTTTGGCGATAAAAAATTTGAGGGCTATGCAGGGCGTGGTACAAGCGGCAAAGATGAAACAATTGCCGAAGATGGAACATTGGCTCCTTATGGACCTTTATCATCTATACCTTTTACACCGGAGCTTTCAATTGCTACTATTAGAAATATGAATGCGAAATATGGTGATAAAATCTGGGGGGCTTATGGTTTTTATGATTCGTTTAATCCTACTGCTAAATGGGTTGATAATGATTTTATTGGTATTGATCAGGGGCCATTGTTTTTAATGATTGAAAATTTCCGTTCGGGACTTGTATGGAAATATGTGATGAAAGATTCCGTAATTCAAACAGGACTTAAGCGGCTTCAATTTGAATATGTAAAAAAATAAACAGAGCAGGTAAGTTTACCTGTTATAGATTGCATTTATAAAAATGATTGTTATGTTTATGAAGTATTTATTTATAAGAATTGTATTTGTATTGTTTTGTTTCCTTGGTGCTGATAATTTCCTGTTTGCTCAGGTAAAAGACCTCGACAATTTTGAAACAAAAGATGGCTGGAATTTTATTAAGTCCGACGCTGTAAATCTGAATATTGCAACTGATAAAGGCCATACCGGAACTTGTGTACGCTTTGATTATGATTTTACAAAAGGAACAGGTTATGGAGGTATTCAGAAGTTTTTTCCATTGGTGCTGCCCGAAAATTATGAACTGAGTTTTTGGGTAAAGGCAAGTTCACCTGCAAACAATTTTGAAATAAAACTGCTCGATGCGTCGGGCGATAATGTATGGTGGGTAAGTAACCGCAATTATAATTTCCCTACCGAGTGGAAGAAAATAAAAATAAAAAAACGTCATTTAAGTTTTGCATGGGGGCCATCTGGCGGAACACCCCCTGTACGTTTTGATCGTATAGAATTTACTATTGCATCTTTTGTTGGAGGTAAAGGAACTGTGTGGATTGATGATCTTAAGTTTGAACAATTGCCACCTGAAACAAACGATTTTCCACAGCCTCAGGTTTCAGCATCTTCTTCAGCAATTGGAAAACCGGTAACAAATGTTTTGGATAATTCTTTACAAACTTCATGGGAAAGCATGAATGCTAAACCTCAGAGTGTAATTTTTAATTTAAAACAAAGGCGTGAGTACGGAGGATTGAAAATTGACTGGGTAAAAAATCTTTCAGCAAAAAATTTCGACATCTCTACTTCAAATGATGGTAAAAGCTGGGAAAAAATTGCAGGTGTTGTAAACAATCAGAACAATACAAGTATAATCAGGCTTCCGGAAGCAGAATCGCAATACATCAGGCTGAATTTAACCTCATCAAACTCGGTAAAAAACTTCGGCATTAATGAAATGACATTGGTTTCAATGAAAGATGCTGAAACACTTAACAGCTTTTATATTTATTGTGCAAAGAATAATGCCGTTGGCGATTATCCACGTTCTTTTCTTGAAAAAGGAACATTCTGGACAGTAACCGGAGTAAACAATGATGTAAAAGAAGGATTGATCAGTGAAGATGGAATGGTTGAAGTTGATGCAGCAACATTTTCACTTGAGCCTATGATTATGATGGATAAAAAATTGTACAACTGGAATAACGTGAACATAACTCAGTCAATGGGCAGCTCAACAAGTCCGGAAAAATATAGTTTTATCCCAACTGTTTCGTGGAGTGTAAAGGACGTTTTGTTTAAAACCGAAGTTACTTCCGGTGGTGAAGCAAATGTAAACTCTCATTTATACGTCAGGTACAGTTTTACAAATAAAAGTACCGTAAAGAAAGAGTTTGACTTTTATATTTTAATCCGTCCGTTCCAGGTAAATCCGTATTACCAGTTTCTGAATCTTACAGGCGGTGTTGGTAAAATAAAATCGATTGTAACTGAAGGCAACCAGTTAATCAAAGTTGATAATAAAGTTGTGGAATCGCAGATTCCTTTTCAGCAGGTAAGTATGTATAATGCTTTGCAGGGAAATGTGGTGCCGCTTATTAGCTCGGGCAAACTCAATAATCAAACCAGAATAACTGATGAATCAAATCTTGCAACGGGTGTAATTAAATATCATATCTCAGTTGCAGCAGGCGGCAATTATGAGTTTATTGTAAAAGTACCTTATTACAAAAATGCAGTTGATGCAAACAGCATTGCGGCCGATAATTTCAATAAAGAATTTTCATCGGCCGTGGATTTCTGGAATAAAAAAATTAATCATGTACAGTTTCATTTGCCCGCCACTGCCGACCGAATAGTGAACACATACAAATCGCAGCTTGTTTATATTCTTACTAACAGAGACAAGGCTGGAATTCAGCCGGGCAGCCGTTCGTATAACCGGAGCTGGATTCGTGATGGAGCACTTACTTCATCGGCATTAATGAAATCGGGTATTGTTCCTGAGGTGAAAGATTTCATCAACTGGTATTCAGGCTTCCTGTACGAAAATGGAAAAGTGCCTTGTGTGGTTGATGGTCGGGGCCCTGATCCAACACCTGAAAACGACAGTCATGGTCAGTTCATTTACCTGCTTCGTGAATATTTTAATTTTACAAAAGACACTGCTTTGCTTCGTGAAAAAAATAAAGAAGTGCTGATGGCAGTAGATTATATTAACTACTTAGTTGAGCAACGCAGCACCGATCATTACAAAAACGGGAACGATAGTATAAGGGCACAATATGGCCTTGTTCCTGAATCAATCAGCCATGAAGGATATTCAGCAAAACCAATGCATTCGTACTGGGATGATTTCTTTATAATGAAAGGATTAAAAGATGCAGTGGATATTCAGCATATTCTGGGAAATACAACGGATGAAAAACGAATTGCAGCAATCAGGGATACATTCCGCATTAACCTTTATAATTCCATACAGCTTGCAATGAAAAATAAAGGAATTAATTATATACCGGGATGTGCAGAGCTTGGCGATTTTGATGCAACATCAACAACGGTTTCGCTTACACCTTGTAATGAAATGGACAATCTTCCCAAACCGCAGATTTATAACACATTTGATAAGTACTACGATTATTTTACGAAGCGGAAAAACAATACCATCAACTGGAACGATTATACTCCTTATGAAAACAGGGTGATTGGTTCGTTTATTATGCTCAACGAACCCGAACGGGCACACGATCTGATTGATTATTTTCTGCACGATCAGCGTCCGCAGGGCTGGTATCATTGGGCTGAAGTTGTTTGGAAAGATCAACGTACTCCAAGGTATATTGGCGATATGCCTCACACTTGGGTTGGTTCTGATTTTATCAATTCCATCCGTTCAATATTTGTTTATGAAAATGAATACGATTCTTCGCTTGTACTTGCAGCAGCATTATACCAGGACTGGATTGATACGCCTGAAGGTATGTCGGTAAAAAATATGCCTACTTATTATGGTGAAATTTCTTACAGCATTAAAAAAGAAAATAACCGCTATCATTTCAACATTACAGGTAATTTAAAACTGCCTGCAAACGGAATGAAGATTCAGAATTTCAATGGTTCAAAAATGCCAAAGAAAGTGTTGGTGAATGGAAAAGAAATTCAATCATTCACTGATAAATACATTCAGGTTATGCAATCGCCTGCGGAAATTGTAATTGAATATTGATAAATAACTGTTATAACATCACTCAATAAAACATACAAAATGGGAACAGAAGAAAACAAAGCAACAGCTTCATCACATCCTGATAAAGTAAAGTTCGGCCAACTGGCTGCTTACGGCGCTGGTGGAATAATTCCTATTGCCCTTTTTAATATTGCAGGTATTCTCGTTGGCTTGATGGGAAATATTAGCCTTGGTTTAAGTGCTTTCTGGTTGGGATTAATTCTTATTGTTCCACGTTTGTGGGATTCGTTTTCCGATCCGCTTATTGGTCACTTTTCAGACAACACCCGTACACGTTGGGGGCGCAGACGGCCATTTCTTTTGTGGGGTGGTATTTTAAGTGCAGCATTTTTTGTTGTTATATGGCTTATACCAAAAGGCGAAATGGTGCAGCAATGGTTTCCTACAGAACAGGGCTACCAGATTTTTCAGTTGATTTATATTCTTGTTTCATTACTGTTGTTTTTTACTGCTGTGAATTTGTTTGAAATTCCGCATGGTGCTTTAGGAATGGAAATGTCAACCGATTCGCATGAACGTACACGGTTGTTCAGTGCAAAAAGTTTTGTGGGAAATTTATTTGCTATGAGTACACCATGGCTGTTCTGGCTGGCCAATCTCAAAGTGTTTAAAGGAACGGGAGGTACAGAAATGGATGGTATGAAATATGTGTCGTTAATTATTGCAGCACTTATCATTCCATTATCATTCTGGTGGTTTTTTAAATTGCGTGAACCCAAATTTCATATAGACAAACCGCAGCAAAAAACAAATTTCTGGAAGGATATGAAGCTGGTAGTTTCCAACAGGAATTTTGTGTTTTTAACGTTGACCATTTTTACATTGGCAATGGGTTTCAACTTTGTGCAGTTGCTAGGTTCTTACATTCCTATCTTTTATGTATTTGGTGGCGATAAACTTGCAGGTGCAACCATGCTCGGAATTAATGGAACAGTTTGGGCTGTTACGGGTGTGTTGGCTGTGTTTCCATTAAACTGGATCAGTCCAAAACTGGGCAAACGTAGTACACTCATTATTGCAATGTTGCTGATGATTGCAGCGCAGCTTTCAAAAATTGTATGCTACAATCCGGCTCATCCTTACCTCATTGTTATTCCCACTATTTTACTTTCAGCAGGTATGTTGTTCTTTTTTACGTTAGGATCATCAATGGTAGGCGATATTTGTGATGAAGATGAATTGAAAACCGGGCAGCGTACAGAAGGAAGTTATTATGCAGTGTTCTGGTGGTTTATCAAATTAGGCACTGCATTGGCAAGTTTTGTAGCAGGGGCTTTAATTGTTGTTACAATGTTTGATGAAACACAGGTAACAAAGGTTGATAAGTTTCAGGGGAATGTTGATGAAATTTCTACCTGGACAAAAGAGTGGAATAATAAACTTGCGGCTAATAAGCTTGATGCTGCAACTTTGCAAATCATGCAGACCGATGCCTTGAAAGATGCAAAAGAATATGAAAAATTGTTGAAGAAAGAACATGATAAAAAATTTGAAAATACATTTGAGAACATTCCGGAATATACAGGCCAGCGTGACAGTATGATTAATCAAAACCTTTCATCAGTGCAAAATTCAATCAAACAGCTTTCCGGTACAACAATTCTTGCTGATTCGGTGTTAGCACACAGGCAATTTGTACCTGCGGTACTGATACAGACAAAAGTTGATAAGTTATCCGCCACAGTTTTGGAATTACAGGCTTATTTAAAAGATAAATCGCTTGACAAAAAAACGAAGAACAAAGAGCATTATAATGTGCTTGCAAATGAGATGACAATTGTGCAGCAGTCATTGTCGGAAATAAAAAGTAATACTGAATTTTCAACTTTGCAAAGCAGCGTAAAAACAATGGAAGGTAAAATTGTGGCATTGAAAAAACAAACACCTTATACTTTATTAATGATGAGGATTGTTGAAATAGGGCTGCCTGTATTACTTAGTTTGATGTCATTGTTTTTTGTATTGCGCTATTCACTAACCGAAAAACGCACAAAAGAAATAAAAGATCTGCTGAAGGAAAAACATGCAGCAGCATAAAGTTGTAACTATCAGAAAAAAATATAAAGACGTATGTTCACTATTGAAGGAAAAAATTTTGTTTTAGATGGTAAAAGAGTGTTTCTTAACTCAGGAGAAATTCATTATTTCCGTATTAAGAAAGAATTATGGGATCAGCATTTAGCTGCTGCAAAAGAAGCCGGGTTAACCACAATCAGCACTTATGTGCCTTGGGCATGGCATGAGCCAATAGAGGGCGAGTTTGATTTTGATGGCCATACTGTTGCAGAACGTGATTTATTGGGCTGGATAAAAAAATGTAAGGAACATGGTTTGTACTGTACATTAAAACCGGGGCCATTTATTCTTGCCGAATATCGTGGTGCAGGTTTGCCCGATTGGTTTATGGAGCAATATATTCCTGCGTTAAAAATGCACAACAGCAAAGGTGATGTTGTAAACAGTGATGGTGTAAGTCTTTTTCATCCTGTTTATCTTGAAAAAGTGCAGGCATGGTATAACCAGATTATGCCTTTGATTGCTGCACATGAATATCCTAAAAATGGCCCGGTGATATTGATGCAGATATGTAATGAAATTGGAGTGTTTTCATGGCTTTCGCATCAGGGCGATTATAACGAAGAAGTAAGAAAACGCTTTGTTGCTTTTCTTAAAGAAAAAAACAGGGATATTCATTACTGGAATAAACTATGGGAAACCGGTTATCTTTCATTTGACGATGTACAGCTTCCGCCAGATGGCAGAGATCCTTATAAATCTGTTGCTGATAAGGGGCGTGATTATGAATGGACGCTTTTCTGGCGCAGGTATTATGCCGATTACCTGCGGATGCTTTCAAAATGGGCAAGAGACCTGGGAGTAACGCTTCCCTTCTATCATAATCTTCCAGGGTGGATTTATGGCAGTGGTTATGAGTTTCCTGTAAACATTACAATGTATGAGGATTTGTTTGATGATCGTAGTGAAATCATTTTTGGAGTAGATCATATTCCTGAATTTATGAGTTACCGCAACCTGCACGATGATCGAATCATTAACGATATTACTTATGCCATGCAGGGAAATAAACCAATGTTTGCGGCAGAATTTCAAAGTGGGTCAAGGGAATATCATGTGGTAACAAATCCTGTTGAAATGGAATTGTTTTACAAGGCAAGCGTGGCAAATGGTTTAACCGGGTGGAATTATTATATGTTTTCACAGGGACGAAATCCTGAACGTAAAGGATACAGTGGTTCAACTTTTTACTGGTTTAACCCGCTTACACCCGAAGCAGAAAAAACTTCTGCATTTCCATTGGTGCAGCGCATGAGTAAAATCATCAGTACAACCGAATCGATTATTGTTGATGCGGAGCGAAAAGCAGAAGTAGCCGTTTTGTTTTATCCGCCTTATTATGCAACTGAACTTGAACGTACAATTGATGCAGCAAGTGAAGTTATTTTCAGCTATTCCGCAATACGCCGACCTGCCTATTTTGATGGTTTGTTAAAAGCATTGCAGGTGCTGAATGTGGAATATGATATGCTCGATTTGAACAAATCAGCAACAGGGTGGGACAAGTATAAGCAGATTTGGGTTTTCTCTACCGATGAGATGAATGCTGCAGAGCAACAAAAGATTCTTGATTATACAAAGAATGGCGGGCATGTGGTTATTTTCCCTGCTTTGCCTGTGCGTGAAATGAATGGTTTACCAAGCACCATCCTTCGTGATGCGTTGCAGATAAAACCGGTTGGAACAGATTCATTCGATTCTGCATTGATTGATGTATTTGATCTGAAAGATATTAAATGTGCCAATCCTCAATTGGTGTATGATGCAAACGATTTGAAAGATGCAGAAGTGATAGCAAAAAATATACGTGGAAAGATTACCGGTTTCCAGAAGCATATAGGTAAAGGAAAAATTGCACACATTGGTACATGGTGGGGTTTTGATACCGAAACGCATAAAGATGTTTATATAAAACTGCTTGGTCTTTCCGAATCAAACTTATTTAATGCCACTGCTGATAATTTCTTTATTACTGTTCGTGAACGCTTTACTGCTGATAACCAGGCAATGTTGTTTATTGGTAATTATTACAATGAGGAGCAATCAGCTTCTGTTACTTACACAAATCCTGCAACCGGAGAGAAAGTGAATTTTCCTTCAGGAACAGAGAAAATTGAAATGCCCGGGTTATATGCGGTGCTTACTCCGGTTTGTTTGAAGTTAAGTGATGATCTTCAATTGCTGCACACTACATCTGATTTGCTGCATATTGAAAAAACTGCAAATGGATTATTGCTTCAGTTGCATGGGCACAGAGATTTGTTAGGCGAATTGGTTCTGGAAGGAAATATTCAGAATATCAGATCGGTTGAATATGAAGGTAAAGCACTGGAGTTGAAAAAAACAGGAGAAAGGCTGGTTGTTAATTACAAACATCTGCATAAAAAAGATGTTGTACTTGAAATTATAAAATAAGCCTTATTGGAATTATTACAGGCATTAAACAGAAAGCACAATGAAAAAGTATTGTGTATTGCATAGATAAAAAAACGGGTATGAAACTTTCAAATAAAAACGGGTTAACGTTTTCTTTTTTAGAAAATGGGTATGTACAGAATATTGACGTTGATAAAATCAGGATCAATTTAAAATCAGGAAATCTTTTTGCACAGCCGGGTACACAAATATACCTGCGTAAACATAGTGCCGGACAGATAGAGTTTACTCCATTGCTTGGTGCCGAAAATGGAAATAAAATCTCTTTTACAGATGATAAGTTTTATACAAAAGGTATATGGAAGGGTTTGGAGTATGTATGTATGTTACAGCTTTCCGGAAAAAGCGCATCGTGGCAATGGCAGGTAGAAGTAACAAATACAACTGGCGAAAAGGCTGAACTTGATCTGGTTTGGAAACAGGAGGTTGGCCTTAAAAATCTGAACGATGGGTTGGTGAATGAATATTATGTAAGCCAGTACCTGGAGCGTATTATTCTGAGCGATGAAACACATGGAGCTGTAATAGCGTGCAGGCAAAATACAAAAGAAGCAACAGGGTATCCGTGGATTATGTTTGCAAGCACCGGAAAAGCAGCATCGGCCTTAACGGACGGGATGCAGTTTTATGGTAATTCATATCGTGCAACAGGCATTCCTGAATCTCTTCTTAAAAGCACAATGCCGGGCAACATGGCTGGAGAATCTCCTGTTGTTGCATTACAGGAAACTCCTTTTGAACTGGAGGCAGGTGCATCGCATACCGTAAAATTTGTTGCTGCATTTAGTTCTAATCATACAGAAGCAACATCAGAAAAAGATCTGGAAGTTTTGCAATCTGTTTTAAAAGAGTTTCCCGACGAAATTGAAATCGTTCCCGTTAATGCGGCAGTACCAAAACAAAATCTATTCCGTACAGCACCACTCTTTCCTTCCGCCGATTTAAATACTGACGATATTGAAAATTTATTCGGAAAAAATATCCGGTTAAAAGAAGAAGTTAATCGGCAGTTGCTTTCTTTCTTCTGTGGCACAAACCAGCATGTAATTCTTAAAGCAAAAGAAACATTGGTTGATCGGCCTCATGCACATATTATGCAGGCGAATCTCTCACATGTACCAACAGAACAAACACTTTCAACAACTTGCTTTGCAACGGGTGTTTTTAATTCACATATTTCACAAGGCAATACCAATTTCAATGTTTTTCTTTCCATTAATACAAGTCAGTTCAATGCAAATATCAGCTCCGGGCAACGTGTTTTTGCAGAGATTGATGGAGTGTTTTACCTTCTCGGTATTCCATCTGCATTTGAGATGGGAATCAACTTTTGCCGTTGGATATATAAATGTGAGAGCAGTTTACTTGAAATAAAAACAGAAACATATATCAACTCGCCTGTAATAAAAACAACTGTTAAAGAAGTTAATGGAAAAAAAGTCAGGTTGATTATTACACACGACTGGGATAAGGTAAACACATGGGAGCTTGCAGCTAATGGTAACGGAGATTTTACTGCAAAGCCAACAGCAAATTCAATGATTACGGAAAAATTTCCTGCTGTTGATTTCAGAATTATTGCCGATGGAGCAGATGAAATAAAAAATTCTCTTCAGCATCAGTTGACTTATCAACTGACTGATTTGTTTGTTCTGGAAACTTCAGCCACCTCAGAGTTCTCTGTTCATTTCATTGGAGAGTTGAAAGAAAAATTTGACCTGAAGAATGCAACTGAAAACACAGTTATATCAGGAAATGAATTCTGGAATGAATTAAGTAATCATTTGCAATTGTATTCAGATGAAAAGAATCTGAAAACAATCAGTGAAATATTGCCGTGGTATGGGATGAATGCTATTACACATTATCTCACACCGTACGGGCTTGAACAATTCAGCGGAGCTGCATGGGGAACAAGAGATGTATCGCAAGGGCCTATTGAGCTTTTATTGTCGTTGGAAAAATATGAAGCAGCAAGGGAAGTGTTACTCATCACATTTGCTAATCAGAATAAAATTGGCGACTGGCCGCAATGGTGGATGTTTGATAGTTACAGCAGCATTCGTGCAGGTGATTGTCATGGCGATATTTATTACTGGGTGATCATTTCGTTGGCAGCTTACATAAAAGTTACGGGTGATGCAAGTGTACTTGATGAAAAAGTTTCATTTTTTGGCGAAACTGAATTGTTTACCGTAAATGAACATGTGGAGCGTTTGATAAAGATGATTGAAGATTCTTATATTGGTGATACTGCGTTGGTTCCTTTTGGTGGAGGCGATTGGAACGATTCTCTGCAGCCGGTAAATGAAGAACTGGCAAAACGTCTTATATCAAGCTGGACTGTGCAAATGAATTACCAGGCATTCAGTGATTATACTGAAGTATATAAACTTGTTGGTGATGAAGCGAAGGCAACACGATTAGCCGGTGTTGCACAAAAAATTAAAGCCGATTTTAATCAATATCTTGTAAAAGATGATGTTGTTGCCGGTTATGGATATGTGCAGGATGATGGCACTATTAGCGTACTGCTGCACCCTACAGATACACATACAGGGATTAAATACAGTCTGCTGCCAATGGACAGAGGTATATTAAGCGGAATATTTACAAAAGAACAGGCTGAAGCTCATCAGAAAATTATTGATCAACATCTGAAAGGTCCCGATGGTGCAAGGTTAATGGATAAGCCACTTCGTTACAAGGGAGGTATTCAGGAAATTTTTCAACGTGCAGAGAGCAGCACTTTTTTTGGAAGAGAAATCGGGCTGATGTATATCCATGAGCATATCCGTTATACAGAATCGCAGGCTGTGCTTGGCAAGGCAAATGAATTTATAAAGGCAATGCGCCAGGCTATTCCGGTTGCTTATGGTGATGTTGTACCGAACAGTAATCTGCGCCAGGCAAACTGTTATTATTCCAGCAGCGATGTAACGTTTCATACACGTTATGAAGCCGATGAAAAATATGAAGATATTCTTTCAGGAAAAATGCGTGTTGATGGAGGATGGCGTGTATATTCAAGTGGCCCCGGAATTTATATCAGTCTGATTATTAAAAAACTGATCGGGTTCCGTGCTTTTAATGATTATATTATTATTGATCCCGTGCTTACAAATGAAATGGATGGATTTGCTGCTTCATTTAAATTTAAAGGATATGATCTGCACTGGAGTTTCGCAGTTAAGTCGGGTAATTATTCTCCTGTAAGTATCCGTATTAATGATGAACCTGTTTTTTATGATGCGGAATATAATCCGTACCGCAAAGGCGGGGCACAGATAGCAATGAAAAATTTCATAAGTTATTTGAAGCCGGGAATAAATAAGATTGCTGTTGAATTGTAATTTATTTTAAATAGTATCATAACATATAACATCGAACTGAATTTAAAATCTATGCGTAAAAGTTTTATCCTCCTGCTGTGTGTAATGTTTGTGTTGGTTGCAAAATTGCAGCCACAAAAACCTGCCACTACTGTTAAAAATTCAAAGAAAGAAAAATTTATCAGCGATCTAATGGCCAAAATGACGCTTGATGAAAAAATTGGCCAGCTAAATCTTGTTGGTGCCGGTGAAATTCATACTGGTGAAACAAACAACAGCGATATTGGTAAAAAAATTGCAAATGGTCAGGTAGGCGGAATTTTAAACCTTGATTCTGCATGGCGTATTCGTGAAGTACAACGTGTTGCAGTTACAAAAAGCCGCTTAAAAATTCCATTAATTTTTGGAATGGATATTATTCATGGGTACCGCACAACTTTTCCTATTCCTCTTGCAATGGCAAGTAGCTGGGATATGAGCTTAATTGAAAAAGCATCCCGTGTGGCGGCACAAGAGGCAAGTGCCGATGGGCTTTGCTGGACATATTCACCAATGGTGGATATATGCCGTGACCCACGATGGGGAAGAGTAGCTGAGGGTTCAGGTGAAGATGTTTATTTAGGGTCAAAAGCTGCACAGGCTTATGTACGTGGTTACCAGGGCACCGATCTTTCAAAAAATAATACCATTATGGCCTGTGTTAAGCACTTTGCATTATATGGCGCTGCTGAAGCAGGTAGGGATTATAATACAACCGACATGAGTTATGTGCGGATGTATAACGAATACCTGCCGCCTTACAAAGCGGCTTTTGATGCAGGTGCGGGAAGTGCCATGAGTTCATTTAATGATATTAATGGTATTCCTGCAACGGCCAATCGTTGGCTGATGACAGACCTGCTCCGTAAGCAATGGGGCTTTAAAGGTTTTGTTGTTACAGATTTTACTGCTATTAACGAATTGATTGCACACGGCTTGGGCGATTTGCAAACAGTATCGGCTTTGGCATTACATGCAGGAATTGATATGGATATGATTGGAGAAGGATTTTTAACAACTTTAAAAAAATCACTGAAAGAAGGCAAGGTTACTGAAGCTGAAATTAATCAGGCGTGTCGTCGTATGCTGGAAGCTAAATATGATTTAGGTTTGTTTGATGATCCTTTCAGGTATTGCGATTTAAACCGTGCTGCAACTGAACTTACAACTCCTGAAAATTTACAAACAGCAAGAGAGCTTACTTCGCAAACATTTGTGCTTCTGAAAAATCAGAACCAGCTTTTACCTCTGAATAAAAAATTGAATATTGCTTTGGTTGGTCCGTTGGCAAATTCACGTTACGATATGGCTGGTACATGGGCAGTAGCAATTGATCATAAAAAAACTGTTACAGTTCTCGATGGATTTAAAAACGCTTTAGGTAACAGCGCAAACCTGATGTATGCAAAGGGATGTAACCTGATTGATGATAAGCAGCTTGATAAATGGATCAGTTGGGGCGGAACAGCAATTGACCCTGTAAAAACACCAGAACAGTTAAAGCAGGAAGCATTTGAAATTGCACAGAAAAGTGATGTAGTCGTTGCCGTAATGGGTGAGGCTTCAGAAATGAGTGGTGAAAGTTCAAGCCGTTCAGATATTTCTTTACCCGGCAACCAGGAAGCGTTTTTGAAAGAGTTGGTAAAAATAGGTAAGCCTGTTGTGTTGGTTTTGTTTACTGGCAGGCCCCTTACAATTAATTGGGAAAAAGAAAATATTCCGGCAATTCTGAATGTATGGTTTGGTGGTACACAATCGGGCAACGCAATTGCAGATGCGGTTTTTGGTTTGGTTAATCCTTCCGGTAAACTTCCTGTAACATTTCCGCAGAATGTAGGACAGATACCAATTTATTATAATCATAAAAATACAGGGCGACCTGTTGATGAAGGTAAATGGTTCCAGAAGTACCGTTCAAATTACTTTGATGTTACCAATGATCCTTTATATCCTTTTGGTTATGGGTTAAGTTATACATCGTTTACTTATGGTAATCTACAGTTGAGTTCAACCAGGCTAAAAGGAAATCAGACATTACGGGCCAGTGTAACCGTAACAAACAGTGGCAAATATGATGGGGCAGAAGTTGTTCAGTTATACATAAGAGATGTTGTGGGAAGTATTACAAGGCCGGTAAAAGAATTAAAAGGATTTGAAAAAATATTCCTGAAAACCGGTGAATCAAAAACTGTGACTTTTACTATTACTCCTGCTGATCTGAAATTTTACAATAATAATCTGAAATACGATTGGGAGCCGGGTGATTTTGAAATTATGGTTGGTACAAATTCACAGGATGTAAAATCAATGAAAATTAATTGGGAAAAATAATATTTATTTAATGAGTAAAACCGGCGAAGCTGTAAATGTTTCGCCGGTTTAAATATTTTGAGAATCCAGCGGTACAAGCAGGATTTATTCTTTTGTAATAGACTTAATATAATCTGAAAGATTTGTTTCTGATTCTAACCCCATTTTTTTTCTTAAGCGGTAACGGTTAATCTCAACACCCCTGACTGTAATATTCATTAACTGGGCTATTTCTTTTGAAGATAAATTTAGTTGCAGATATGCGCAAACTTTTAAATCATTGTTAGTAAGGTTTGGGAACTTGGTTTTTATCTTTTTTAAAAAATCATTATTTATTTCATTAAAGTGTGCTGCAAACTGCTCCCAGTTTGAATTGTTCTGGTCAATACTGTTTACCAGATGAATGGTTCGTTTTATATCATGGTTTTCACCGGTTTTTTTGTATAGCTTTTGCAGTTCTTCTTTAATCTTTAATAACGCATCGCTTCTTTCAACAAGGCGCAGGCTTACATTGGCAAGTTCCTTGTTCTTGAAAATAACTTCATTTACAAGTTTCTCATTTTGTAATTCAATAATTTCTTTTTCGTTTTTTTCGAGTTCTAGTTGGTGAATGTATTTCAACTTCTTTTGTTCTTCATCGAATTTTTTTTCCTGTTCAACAAACTTCTTTTGTTGTAGTCTGTAAATTGAAAAAATTATGACAAAAAGCAGAAGTGTAAAAATAAAGTAGGCAATTTTTGTTTTATACCAAGGAGGGCTAACTATGAATTTGTAGCTGATAATTGAGGATTCATAGCCTAGGTTATTATGAGCCTTTACTTTAAAAATATAAGTGCCGTTAGGCAATTTTGTATAATCTCTTTCAGATTTTGAGTTCCATGCAGACCAGTTGCTTTCATATCCTTCAAGTATTGTAGAAAATTCAATGTTTTTTTGCTGATTAAGTTCGGGCGTGCTGAATTCAAAATGAAATGAATTATTATTTACAGGGAAAGCCAAAACTTTTTGTTGGTTTTGTGCAAAATCGTTGACGTTAGTAGAAAAAGGATAGCCATCAAAGAATAAACTGTCATGTTTCCCTGAAACTTTTATCAATGATAAAAGCACTTCCGGAACAGGGTGGTCATTGGTGTATTTATTCATATTGAGATGTATAATCCCTTTATCGGAAGCTATAAATATATTTTGCCGGTCGTAGGGGTAAATTTCTTCAAACCCTGAAAGAATCTTTCCGGATAATTCCGGAAAATAAATAATTTGATATTTCGAAGAGGCACTGCCATTATTAAAATTTATAACCCCTATTTTTTTTCCACTGCAAAACCAAATATTGCCATCTGCATCTTCTCTTAAGTATTGAAGATTTATACCTCCCAGGATATTAAAAAAAGTTGGTGATGGAATAAATTTCTTTATTCTCTCATCGAATTCATAAATCCCTTTTTCTGTGGCAAAAACAATTCTGTTTTTGATTTTAAAAACATGATTTCTAAATGTTGAAGGCAACCCATCTTTTTGCGTATATAAATGTGTTGAGCAGGATCCATAGTCAGGCGAAAAAAGAATTTTATAAACGCCCCTATATGGATGCGAAGCCCACGCTTCATTATTATTGTCCATTTCGAGAAATCTGAGCGATTCATTTATGCCAGTTATTGCTTTTCCTTTCGTAAACCCCTTTTCAGAAAAATTTAAAATTTCAAGCCCGTTATATTTTCCGACAAGAATATTTTTTGCCGGAATTATTGAAGACAACGATAAATATTTCCAAATGCCGTCAGTATTTGGTATGTGAGTAGCATAATCATTGTTTAATACAAACGAGCCGGTATGATGACCCATTAAAATCATATTATTAATTTCATCCAAATGCCATACCTGCCCAGAGCTATTGGGGATTAATTTAAAACTTCCCTTCTGAAAGCTAAAATCTTTTGATGTTGAAGTTAAATTTGTAACATATGCACCATCAGAACTGCCAATATAAAGTTTGTTATTAAGTATATAGCAGGAATATCCTGAAACTTCGTGGTTTTTATTGGGTTGAATGTATTTAATAGCCGAGTTATATGCAATGAAACTAATCCCGTTGTTCAAGCCTGCCCAAACATTCTTATTTCGATCAAGAAACAAACTTAAGATATTGTTGTTTTGAAGTCCTTCTGGCTGCGCAATCTGCTGCACAATGCCTCCTTGTTCATTAATAACGAAAAGCCCTTCCGAAGTTGTACCTGCCACAAATTCGCTTTCATTAATTTGCTCAAGTTTATAAATTTGTGCAGAATAAAAATGTCTGTCAGCATCAGTTTTTAGTGAAGAGATGGTGCCATTTTTAACAACAAATAATCCTTTTTGAAGCGAACTTATTAATAAACTGTTGTCTTTAAGTTTACAAATGCCCGTTATGAAAAAATTTGGTATAGATTCTTTGCTATTTATTGGCTCCCATTTATTATGAACAAACTGAAAGAGCCCCAAATCTTTATCTTGTGCATAAAGACCGTCCCCTGCTTTTTTCATTATTTGCCAACTCGTTGGGGCCGGATATAGTTGAATAGAATTGTTTTTATATTCAAAAATGGTCTCCATAGTTCTGAAAAATACAGATTGCTGAAAAACTTCAATTCCCCATAACTCGGTGAAACTGCGGTATTTTGCCGGAATTAAACTTTTTAGTGATATATATTTAAGTGACCCGCTTTCATCAGGAGTAAAGTAGCCAATTTCGTCCTGGCCACCTGCAAATATCTTATTTCCAAAAACAGCTATTGATCTTAAAATTGTTTTATTAGGTTGAGTATAAGTTTTCCAGTATGTACCATCATAAGTAAGCAGCCCTTCATTGTTAGCAAAATATAACCTTCCCAAATTATCTTGGTCTATATCCCATGTCTGAGTTCCGCCATGAAAATCAGTTTTTGAGTAATTAGCAATCTCAGGAAGCCCAATCATGTTTTGTGAGTATGAAAAATTCGGCAAGCTAAATATGTAAAAAAGCAGTAAAATTAATTTCATGCGATAAATCTACACAAATTTGATGATGTAGAAATGATGTAGTGTTTTTTAATTGATAATCAATTATTTGTTTTTTTATGATGAGGTATAGTTGTGGTAAATCATGTGAAAATAGAATCTATGTCTATTAAATTTGTCCTCGATTTTTTTGCTATATTATTAAACCAAAAAACTTGCGTATGAAAAAAGTCTTCAAGAGAAATTTATTTTTCTTTTTTTGGATGATCTTATCAATTCCTCTTTTTTCGCAAAACCGTATTTTAAGCGGTAAGGTAACAGATGAAAAAGGAGAAGGCATTGCAAATGCTTCGATACTTGTAAAAGGGACTAATGTGGGTGTAACCACAAAGGCTAACGGAGAATTTTCCTTTTCAATTACAAATTCTGCAAAAACACTGATTGTTTCATCTATTGGTTATGATGCTAAGGAAGTGGAAATTTCAGAGGGTTCCATTCTTGTTGTATTAGTTAAAAAGGAGTCTAAACTGGATGAAGTTGTTGTTGTTGGTTATGGTACTCAAAAAAGAAGTGTACTTACCGGTGCAATTTCAAGTGTTAAGGCGAAAGACCTTGAAAATGTACCAAATGGAAGAATTGAACAGGCATTACAAGGAAGGGTTTCTGGTGTTACAATTGCCAGTAATTCTGGTCAGCCCGGTGCATCCTTAACTGTAAGGGTAAGAGGTATTACTACATTCAATGATAATAATCCATTATGGGTAATTGATGGGATGATTGTTGATAATGGCGGTATCAGTTTTCTGAATCAGGCCGATATTGAATCAATAGAAGTGCTAAAAGATGCTGCTTCTCTGGCCATTTATGGTGCAAGGTCAGCCGGAGGTGTAATTTTAGTTACTACTAAAAAGGGTAGAAAAGGTAAGATTAATGCTACTTATAATGGTTTTTACGGTGTCTCTTCACCAGAAAGAACATTAAAATTATTGAATGCTACACAATATGCAGCATTGATGAACGAAAAATCCGTAGCGGCTGGAGGTAATGTTGTTTTCTCCGATTTAAGTTCTCTTGGACTTGGCACAGATTGGCAGAAAGCTATTTTCAATAATAGTGCTAAACGTTATTCGCACGAAATCAGTTTTAGTGCGGGGAATGAAATTTCCACTTTTTTTGCTTCTGTTGGATTACAAAATCAAAATGGTATTGTTACAAAAGATATATCGAACTATGACAAAAAAACAATACGTTTAAATTCAACTCATAAAGTATCTAAATACATTACAATAGGCCAGACTTTTGGATATGCACATCAAAAAACTGTTGGAATTGGTAGTTTAAATACTGAATTTGGAGGTGTATTGAGCTCTGCAATTAATCTTGATCCAACAACCCCTTTAGTTGTTACCGACCCAGTTGCCGCATCAAGCAGTTTGTACACATCCAATGCTGTTATGCGTGATGAGTCTGGAAACCCTTACGGTATTTCATCGTTGGTTGGTCAGGAAATTGTAAACCCGATTGCTTATACAAAAACAAGACTCGGACAATACGATTGGTCTGATGATTACGTAGGTAATGCTTATATGGAAATATCACTTATACCTGGTCTTAAAATCAAATCAACAATTGGGGCTAAGCAGGCTACCTGGGGTTCAGAAGGTTTTACCCCTAAATATTATCTTAATGCTTCAACTTTGACATCTCAAAATAATATTTACAGAACTATAAATAAGGGATTTGGTTGGAATATTGAAAACACTGCAAATTATCAAAAACAGATTGGTCTTCATAATGTAAGCGTACTATTGGGTCAGGGGGCATATGTTGATGGTGTAGTATCAAGTTCAGGTGTAACCTACTTTGATATTCCGGTTACAAATTACCAGGATGCTTCTTTTAATTTTGGTGCAACTGCTGCAAAAAAAGATGCATGGGCAAGTAATGGTATATCACATAAGGTAACTTCCTTGTTTTCCAAGATCAATTATGATTATATGGAAAAATATCTGTTTACAGGTATAATACGCAGAGATGGTTCGTCAAGATTTGGTACAAATAATAAGTACGGGTATTTTCCTTCATTCTCTCTTGGTTGGGTTATTTCGAAAGAAGAATTTTGGAAGAACGTAGAGTTTGCTGATTATTTGAAAGTAAGAGGTGGATATGGTATAACTGGTAACGATGCTATTGGTGATTTTAAATATTTATCAACAATTGGCGGTGGCCGAAATTATACATTCGGAAATGCAGGACAGATTTATCAGGGGTACAGTCCTAATGCACCTGAAAATCCCGATTTACGTTGGGAGGAAACAAGACAGACAAATATTGGGGTTGAAGCCAGAATGTTTAAATATTTTAATTTAACAGTTGATTTATTTAAGAAAACAACAAAAGGTATTTTGCAGTCCGTAGATATTCCAGGTTACGTTGGTGCTACAGGTCAACCTGCTGGTAACGTTGCCGATATGGATAATAAAGGTGTTGAAATTGAATTAGGATACCGCAGAAAATTTGGTAAGGTTAATTTTGGTGCCAATGGAAACGTTAGTTTCATAAAAAATAATGTTACTTATGTTGGTTTAGGCAAAACTTCAATTACCGGGTACGCCAGTTTCCAATCAATGGGCCCTGTAACTATTATAAAGGCCGGAATGCCATTTAATACATTTTATGGCTATGAAACCGATGGAATATTTCAAAATTGGAACGAGGTAAATGCATACAAAAATTCTACCGGCTCATTACTTCAACCCTTAGCTAAACCAGGCGATTTCAGATGGAAAGATATGGATGGTAATGGTGTTATTGATGCTCAGGATAAAACAAATCTTGGGAATTCCCTGCCTAAAATTACTTATGGGTTAACAGTGAACTTAGATTATGCCGGATTTGATTTGATGATATTTACACAAGGGGCTGCAGGTAATAAAATTTTCCAGGGGTTGCGTAGGTTAGATGTAGGTAATTCAAATTATCAAACAAAAGCTTTGTCAAGGTGGACAGGTGAGGGTACTTCTAATACTTATCCTCGTTTAACAAATCAAGATGATAATGGAAATTTTGGCAATATGTCTGATTTTTATCTTGAAAAAGGTGATTATTTGCGAATTAAACTATTGCAAATAGGATATACAGTAAAGAATGATCTTCTTAAGAAAATCGGGGCCGAAAGATTACGTATATATGTAACAGGTGAAAACTTGTTTACGCTTACACAATATACTGGTTACGATCCTGAAATAGGTGGCTCTGTTTTCGGAATTGATAAAGGTTATTATCCCCAAGCCAGAACATTTATGGTTGGAGTTAATTTACAATTTTAAAAATTATTACACATGCGTACAATAAAGATATTACCAGTTGTTTTGCTGTTGCTTGCTACAATCGCATCGTGCAAGAAAAGCTTTTTAGAAGTAAAACCAGACGGGCAGTTCCTGTCTTCAAATTATTATCAAAACAAAGATCAGGCATTTGCAGGCCTTATTGCAGTATATGATGTAATGAGGAAAAACTCCGGAGGTTTTGAAAATATGATTACCATGATGAATGCAGGTTCTGATGACCATTTTGCAGGTGGAGGCGGTGCAACTGATGGTGCAGGCATTCAATCATTTTCAAATTTTACAATTAATCAAAATACAATTCCTACAAGTTTCTGGAGCGATCATTATCAGGGGATATTCAGAGCTAATTTCTTACTGTCGAAGTTAAATGATGTGCCAATGGATGATGCACTTAAAGTTAGATTCGCAGCAGAAACAAAAGCATTAAGGGCACTCTACTATTTTAACCTTGTTAGAATGTTCAAAAATGTTCCATTGATTATAGAGCCTGTTTCTTCTGACAAAATGTATGATGTTTTGCAGGCAAAGCCAGCAGATGTTTATGCACAAATCGAAAAGGATTTAACTGAAGCAATTGAAGGGTTACCAGGTGTACTTCCTACTGATGAACTGGGCAGAATTACTAAAGGAGCAGCTATTGCTTTATTAGGTAAAGTTTATTTGTTTGAAGGAAAAAATACTCAAGCTGCAACTCAGTTGGCCATAGTAAATGGAACTCCTGGAGCTACAAATCAATTTGGGAATCACTTACTATCAAATTTTAAAGATTTGTGGGTTGTTAGTAACAAATTCAATGCAGAATCAATATGGGAAGCAAATCATTCTGCTCTTGGAACCTCGTACTGGGGGATTTGGGGAAGTGGTTCAGATGAAGGTAACTCTGTGAATGTAATGGTTGGCCCAAGAGGTTATGTAAAGAAAACAAGTAATGCACCAGATCTTCCTTCAGGATGGAGCTTTAATGTTCTTACTCAGGATTTATATGATGTGTTGAATGGTGATCCGAGGTTTGCATCTACAGTTCTGGATATGAAAACTTTGGCTACTAATGGCGATGCCGAGTACGTTGCCGGGTACCAAAATACAGGATATTTCTTGAATAAGTTTATACCTACTCAGGCTGATGTTTCTACCGGTGGTGGTGATGCAGTATTAAATTATAAGCAGAATACTTATATAATCCGCCTTGCAGACACATACCTTATGGAAGCTGAGGCATTAGGTGCAACCGGGACTAGGGCTCAAGCTTTGCTTGATGCTGTAAGAGCAAGGGTTGGATTAACTTCAATACCAGTTTCTATGGCAGCTATTAAGCTGGAAAGAAGAAAAGAACTGGCTGGCGAAGGACATCGCTTTTTTGACTTGGTTCGTTGGGGCGATGCTACATCTAAACTTTCTTCAAGAGGGTTTGTAGCAGGGAAAAACGAAATCTTCCCGATTCCTTATACTGAGACATTGAATACAAAACTGGTTCAAAACCCCGGTTATAATTAATAAATTGTTTTGCCATGAATAATATAAAATTAATTGCATCATTCTTTTTGCTGCTAATATTATCAGCAGGTTGTTCAAAAAAAGAAGGAATCGATCAGGACTTAAGTTTTCTGAATTCGGCTACGTCTTCAGGTGTTTCCAAAATATTTGATATTAGTACTGATAATTCCGGTAATGTAAAAATTACTCCATTAGGTTCAGGTGTTTCTTCTTTTACAGTAAACTTCGGGCATGGAACAGGTGCTTCTGCTTCTGCTGTTGTTACACAAGGTAGCAGTGCAACTCACGCTTACCCCGAAGGTTCTTATACTGTTACAATTGTTGCCAGAGATTTAGCGGGACATGAAACTACTACAACATACCCATTACAGGTAACGTATAGGGCCCCGGAAAATTTAACAGTGTCTATGTCTGACGAAACCAAGGTAAAGGCTACAGCTTTATACGCTAAATCATTTTTAGTGTATTATGGTGATGTTACAAATGAAACAGGAACTCCAATGGCAATTGGGCAGGAACTTCCGGCTCATACTTATCCTGCTTCTGGTGGTCCATTTACGTTAAAGGTTGTGGCTTTAAGCGGTGGAGCAGCAACAACAACATTTACAAAAGTGTTATTTGGAATCCCTATTGATTTTGAAAATGCTTCAATAGATTATTTCTTTGGTACATTCGGAAATGTTGCTTTTTCTAAAGTTGCGAATCCTTCTGCAAGTGGGTTGAATACAACTGCCAAAGTAGGTAAGTATGAAAAACCCGCTGGGGCTGCTTCGTGGAGTGGAACGTACAGTCCGTTGAATATTCCAATAAATTTTGGGTATGGGAAAAAAATCAAAGTGTTGGCTTATAATCCAGACGCAGCCAATATCGGTAAATCTTTAAATGTTGAACTTGAGTGGGCAATTGGAACGGGCAGTGCTAATCCCTGGGGTGCAGTGTTGAAGGTTCCACTTACAACTTCTGGCGCATGGGAAGAACTTGTATTTGATTTTAGTACAATTAGTGCAATTCCTGCAAACGCTAAATTTACCCAACTGGTATTAAGATTTAACGATTCTGCCGATGGTGCAGGTGAGGTTATTTATCTAGATAATTTCAGATTAACTAACTAACAAATTTTCTGTTTATGAACAACATAATAAAAGGTTACATATTTATCATAACAGCTTTCTTATTACTAAGCGGCTGTAAGCAAACTGATTATTCAATGGGCGATCTTACAGCCCCCACTGATTTGCAAATAACTACTGAAGTTGTTGGGCAGGATGCTACACATCCAAATGGAGATGGATCTGGGAATGTGAAAATAACAGTCAGTGCCAAATATGCCTTATCTTATAAGGTCGATTATGATGCAAATGACGCAGTTGATCTTATTTATTTGCCAACAGGGTCTGTTACCAAAAAATATACAAAACTTGGCGTTAATACATATAGGATAACTGCGGTTGCTTATGGTAAGGGAGGGGTATCTTCAAGCATAACAAAAGAAGTATCTGTAAGAAGTGATTTTACACCCAGCGCAACATTAGTTGACGATCTTACTGGTGGAAGTTCTAAGACTTGGGTTGTGGATAAATCTGTTTCTGGGCATTTTGGCGTAGGTCCATGGTCTGTTACGTCTATTACTCCTGAGTGGTGGTCCGCTGCAATTAATGAAAAGGTTTCTTGTTGTAATTGTTTTTATACAGCTACTTTTAAGTTTACGAAAGTAACTTCTAATAATACCTTTTCACTACAGGTAACCACTCCTGACGGTGTTTTAACTAAGACAGGTTCAAATGCAACCTTACCCGGAATCCCTTCTTCTGGTGACGAAGGATGTTATGCGTATGGTGGTGGAACATCTGATTTTTCATTTGTTCCTGCAAGTTCAGGTGTTTCTGCGGGCGCACCTTCTACCCAGGTTAGCTTACAATTATCAGGAAATAGTACTTTTATCGGCTATGGTTCTTTACAAAAAGAGTATGAAATAATGGTACTTACATCCACTTATTTGTACCTGCGGGTTCAGGGAACTGAAACAGGAAATGCGTGGTATCTAAAGCTAAAAGCTTTGTAACTAAATCCTAAAAAGCAGAATATTTAAGGGGAGGAGCAATAACTCCTCCCTTTTTATTGTTTGACTTTAGAATTTTAAAACTGAATTATGGTATCAAGTTTTATTCCTAAGAGTGGTTTGTTGCTGATTGTTCTGATTATGAGCACTGCACAGTTTTTTTCCTGTAAAAAAAAGACTGACACGCCTGCTCCTCCGGCTACCAGCAATTCAACACTATCAATATTAAGCGTAACAGACGAACGGGATAATAAAAATTCAAAGTCGTTCCGCTTTTATATTAATGTACTGCCATCAACTACCAAAGAAATTAAGATCAATTATACAACGGTTGATAGCAATGCAATTGCCGGAATTGATTATACTGCAGCAACAGGAGTTCTTACAATAGCAGCAGGGCAGTCAAGTGCTTTTATTGATGTTATGGTGAAAGGTGATAGTCTTCGCAAAGAGGATCAGTATTTTTTTGTGCAGTTAAGCAATCCCGTAAATGCCAAAATTGAAGGATTGGGAAAGGCAACAGGATTAATCCAGAACAATGGTACATATTTGCTAACTGATAATACAGGATATTCAACTCCTTCAACGTATCCAGGAATGACATTGGTTTGGGGGGATGAATTTTCTGCTACAGAGTTGAATCAGGCTTTCTGGAATTATGAAATAGGAAATGGTTCTGGTGGATGGGGTAATAATGAATTGGAGTATTATACAAATTCTAAAAAGAACAGCTTTCTTTCGAATGGAAATCTTGTTATCGAAGCTAAGAAAGAATCAATTAGTGGATTTAACTACTCTTCAGCCCGACTAACTACACAGAATAAAAAAACATTCAAATTTGGTCGTATTGACATCAGGGCTAAACTTCCTGTATCAAAAGGTATGTGGCCTGCGTTATGGATGTTGGGGGCCAATATTTCAAGTGTGGGTTGGCCTTCTTGTGGCGAAATAGATATTATGGAACTTATTGGCACTTATCCGGGCAAAGTATATGGTACTATGCATTGGAAACCTGTAAGTGGTGCCAATACTTCAAAAGGATATTGGTATGATTTGCCTTCAGGAAATTTTTCACAGCAGTTTCATGTATTCAGTATTTCGTGGAAGCAGGATGAGATTAAGTGGTTTGTAGATGATCAATTGTTTCTTACAACAACAAAAACAGATATAGGATCTGCAAACTATCCGTTCAATGCAGATCAGTTTTTAATATTCAATGTTGCTGTTGGCGGGAACTGGCCTGGTTCTCCCGATGCAACAACTGTATTTCCGCAACGCATGTTTGTGGATTATGTAAGAGTATTTCAATAGAGATATTTGATAATTTAATGTTTTACACTTTACAATGAAAAATATTTTTTATTATTTCTTTTTTTTGTTTTTTATAAGTGCGAATTGCTCGCAAAAAAAAACCGCAGGCGATGGTTCAGGTACAGTGTCTCCTCCAGTAAAAAGTGATATTGAATACTGGATTACAAAAGGAGATCAATCCGTTCTTTTGCAAAAACAAACTGCAATCCTGGCTTTTGTAAACAATAATAATACCTATCAATCGATTGAAGTTTTACCCGAGAACACTTATCAAAGTATTGATGGATTTGGATTTACATTAACAGGGGCAAGTGCATCGCTTATTAATAAATTGTCGGGCACTGAAAAAAATTCTTTATTACAGGAATTGTTTGGTAAAGCAGATAATTCTATAGGGGTCAGTTATTTGCGCATAAGTATTGGTGCATCCGATTTAAGTGAATCTGTTTTCAGTTATGATGATTTATTACCCGGAGAAACTGATGAGCAGCTTCAACATTTTAGTCTTGCAAATGATACAGTTGATGTAATTCCTGTACTAAAACAAATACTTACTATTAATCCTGCAATTAAGATTCTTGGCTCTCCATGGAGCGCCCCTATTTGGATGAAAGATAATCTAAGCAGTATTGGCGGAAGTTTAAATCCCAAGTATTACAGTGTATATGCAAAATATTTTGTTAAGTATATTGAGCAAATGGCATTGAGGGGTATTAAAATTGATGCAATAACTATTCAGAATGAACCTATGTATGGAGGAAACAATCCCAGCATGATAATGTATTCATCTCAGCAGGCTGAGTTTATTAAAAATTATCTCGGCCCGGAATTTCGTTCAGCCGGGCTTACTACAAAAATTATTATATGGGATCATAATTGTGATAATTCCGGGTATCCTATTTCTATACTGAATGATACTACAGCAAAGGCTTTTATTGATGGTTCGGCATTCCATCTTTATGGGGGTGATATAGGTGCTTTGTCTGTAGTAAAGGCCGCACATCCTGATAAAAATCTTTATTTCACTGAGCAATGGACGGCAAAAAATGGAAGTTTTAGCGGAGATTTGCGGTGGCACATGAAGAATGTCGTAATTGGCTCAATGCGAAATTGGAGCCGAATAGCACTTGAATGGAATCTTGCTAATGATCCCAATTATTCAATGCATACTCAAGGTGGTTGTACAGAATGTAAGGGTGCTCTTACTATCAGTTCAAGTGTTCTTTCCCGTAATGTTGGTTATTATATTATAGCCCATGCTTCCAAGTTTGTTCCCGCTGGCTCTGTTCGAATATCAAGTAATAATATCGGAAGCTTTAACTCGGCTGCATTTTTAACTCCCGATGGTAAATATGTACTCATAGTCGTGAACGATAGTGATAACGGTGCTAATTTTAATATTAAATTCAATGGCAGGTATGCTTTAACTTCATTAGCGGGAGGATCTGTGGGAACTTATATTTGGTAGGGCAATGGTACGAGTTTGCATTGAATTTAGATAAATCATATTAGTGTGTGGAAAATAAGTAGGTACAATATACAGAGTAAAACTGCAATATTCATTTGTAAAACAAAAACGATGAGGAATTATTTTTTAATAAGCATCATGTTTTTACTTTGGTCTTGTTTTACTGTTAACGCTCAAAAAAGAATTGTGAAATTTGCTAATAACACAATTGTAGCTCATCGTGGTGCATGGAAAAGCAAGGGCCTGCCCGAGAACTCAATTGCTTCTTTACGTCATGCAATTGAATTAGGTTGTACAGGTGCAGAGTTTGATGTACATATGACAGCAGATGATTCTCTTGTGGTTAATCATAATGACGACTTTTACAAACTTCAAATTGAAAAAAGTAAATATGCAGATCTGATGGCTTTTACTTTGTCAAATGGTGAAAAGCTGCCAACTCTTAGAGAATATCTTCTTGCTGGAATAAATAAGAATAATACAACAAGGCTCGTATGCGAAATTAAGCCCTCAATAATAAGTAAGGAAAAGGGAATGATAATTGCAGAAAAAGTTGCACACTTAGCACATGAGCTGAATCTGGGAAAAAATATTGTTTATATCAGTTTTGATTATGAAATACTTAAAAGAATTATTGAGATAATTCCTTCAGCCCAAACACAATATTTAGCAGGCGATAAATCCCCTGAACAAGTAAAGGCAGATAAAATAACCGGAATTGACTATCATTATTCTGTATTCAAGCTTCATCCAGAATGGATTGAGAATGCAAAAAGAAACCATATTTTGCTGAATGCCTGGACAGTTAATACTGCTGATGATATGGATTGGCTTATTGCAAATGATTTTAATTTCATTACAACTAATGAACCGGAGTTATTGTTTGAGAGGATAAACAAATCGCCTGTAAACAATGGATGGAAACTGGTGTGGAGTGATGAATTTAATTATAATGGCTTGCCTGATAGTAATAAATGGAATTATGAAAAAGGTGGAAATGGATGGGGGAATAATGAAAAGCAATTTTATTTATCTGAGTCTATTGAAAATTCCTTTGTTAAAAATGGGATGTTGAATATAGTAGCCTTGAAGAAGGATTATGAAAAGTCACTTTACACTTCTGCAAAACTTACAACTTATAAAAAATTTTCACTTCAGTACGGTAAAGTAGAAGTAATGGCCAAACTGCCTTCCGGAAAAGGAACATGGCCTGCAATTTGGATGTTGCCAGAAAGTATAATGAATGGAAAGGAGAATTGGCCTTTATCTGGAGAAATTGACATAATGGAACAGGTTGGTAAAGACCCTGATATTGTTCATGTGTCACTTCATTCATTATTATATAATCATGTAAAAGGTACACAGGTTACTCATTTTGATAAAGTGCCGGATGTTTCAGGTTCATTTCATAAATATGGAATTGAGTGGACGCAAGAGTCTGTTAGTTTTTTTATTGATGATAAGTTATTCTATCATTCTGCAAAAGGTGAAAATGGAAGAGTTTCGGCAAACGAAGGATGGCCTTTTGACAAACCTTATTATCTGATTTTAAATCTTGCAATAGGTGGTAATTGGGGAGGTGAAATTGATGATACAATATTTCCATCAACTATGTTAGTTGATTTTGTCCGAATTTACAAAAAGTAAAAAGCGAATTATAATGATTAAATTAAATAGTATATGAGAGTGTTTTTTTTGCTTGTTAGCTTCGTCTTCATATCTCCCGTTTTTTCTCAACGTAAAACAATTGATCAGAAAGTTGATTCGGTATTAAAGCTGATGACGCTGGAGGAAAAGATCGGTCAGATGAATCAATATACGGGAGATTGGGCGGCAACGGGTCCCATAACCAAAGACGGGAATAAGCAAAGCCAGATACGGAAGGGATTAATAGGAAGCATGCTTAACGTTACCGGAGTCGATCATACCCGAACGCTGCAGGAAGTAGCGATGCAGTCACGCCTGAAAATTCCGTT